>Ga0265298_10000308_pt1 | contig 74921 bp, 66 predicted proteins | sample AusTroGonzalo_MG_3_FD_193486 | JGI IMG/M metagenome (GOLD analysis project Ga0265298, IMG submission 193486) | Bovine rumen microbial communities from tropical cattle in Woodstock, Queensland, Australia - Gonzalo_01 | ecosystem: Host-associated > Mammals > Digestive system > Stomach > Rumen ... | reverse complement strand
TCTGAAATCAAACTTGCAAAGCAATATATTGATATTTTTCAAACAGCCAAAGATGTAGTGAACAGTAACGGCGGAAATTCGGGAATAGTTGAGGCAAATCTTTCCGAAGCTTATGCGAAAGAGATTGCAGGATGCGACAATGATACAATAGAAGTAATGAAAAGAATCGCAAAACGTGATGCGGTTCAGGAAGAGCGATATCCTTTTCACGACAGATATTATGGTGAACCGGAATATTATTCAAAGCGGAATATTCAGCGTTATGAAGATTTTGTAAATATAAACAAGAACTGTGGCAAAGATAAGAGTTGGAATAAAAAGCTACATGAGAAAGCGAAGCAAGAGGAGTGGTTCAGAATCCAGCCCGGAAAACCGAAGAAAATCAGCGGTAATCACAATAAAAAGATAGAAAAAGTAAAAAATCAGATTATAAACGGTGAACCTGTTGCCATGTCATATACAACAAGTTGTTCTGAAAAACAATACGATAACACAATAAATACTACTGTTGCAGGGGTTGCTCTACAGATGGGTAAATTTGATACTTTGCTCTATTTAAAAAATAAAAAAAATGACAAAAGCACAGGACACGCAGTTATCGTTGTTGGCTACATGGAAAACATAAGCAATAATAACAAACCTGATTATTTTATCATAAAGAACAGTCATTATAATGACAATATTCTTGAGTTGTTTCCACTTGATGATGATTTCAAAAACTACTGCAAGCCAAAATATCATGTTTTTGGTGATGGAGAAATTAAAGTTTTTCTCGGAGAAAGAGAACTCGATGAAAAGAGTTTAGCAACTACTGACTTTGACAACGATGGTATTCCTGATATTTTCGACAATAATGTTTATTCTCTAAATTATTTCGCTGATTTGCCGAATGTTTCTTTTAACCCTGCTCAGAGTGAAGTGGACAATGACGATATTCTCACGGAACAAGACTTTTGTCCTTACACTAGAGATATTGCTAAAGCAGATATGGATATGGACGGTATCGGAGACTTCTGCGATCAGGATATCGACGGGGACGGGATCAGTAATATTGATGAAGGATTAAGCAAAGAATATCTTTATAAGTTATCAAGCAACTTTTTCGTATTAAATCCATATAAATTGACAGAAAGAGAATATGCGGCTTTGAATCCGTTTATAGACGGAAGAACCGGAAAAATTTCAGGTAAGTATTTTGTTTCTGAAAAATTTGTAAAAAGCAAAGAGATCACATTGACGAGCAAATATATATCAAATATAGATTTTTATCTATTGCCTTTCAGCGAGAATATCGAGAGTACACCTAAGTACCAATTTATCAAAGATATTAACAAACGTTACGATAATTGGTTTTTTCATAATTGGTATTTAGGAACTGGGACTTCAGGCAATTGGATTCGAGAATTTAAATATAAAGATGATAACAAAAAGGAACAGGTTTCCTATGGTCTAAAATGGAACATTCCTGGTCTCTTTGAAATGAAACATATTCCGTATAGTCAGTATAAGGAAGACAATTATGGCGAGAATTATCCTGAGAATTTCTTCAACTGTATACTGCATTGCAAAAAACTTGATGAATTATATTCAAACAAAGCCAGTTTTTTTGAACAGACAAAATGTGATGCAGCATGTAGAAATGCATATCAGTGCATAGTTGGACAAGGAGTAGATAGAGATTGTGACGGAATTAGGAACAATGACGACAATTGTCCAGATGTTTATAATCCAGAACAATCTGGCGAAGATTATGATGGCGATGGAGTTCCTGATGCTTGTGACAAATGTGAAGGCTTTGATGACAAACATGACCGAGATAAAGACGGAGTACCCGATGGCTGTGACAAATGTGAAGGCTTTGATGACAAGCAGGACCGAGATAAGGACGGAGTTCCTGATGCTTGTGACAAATGTGAAGGTTTCGATGATAATCTGGACATGGATAAAGATGGAGTTCCGGATACCTGTGACAATTGTCCGAATATAAAGAATCTCGATCAAAAGGATTGGGATGAAGACGGGATAGGTGATGTCTGCGATAAATGTCCAAATCATCCTGATGTATTTCGGACTTATAGATTAAACAGTGAATTTATTTCTGGTGCGACTGGCGCAATTTCTCAAAATGCTGGGAAATTTGAGTTTAAATCACTTACTAATAATCATATATATACTTGGTATTATGTAATGCTTCCCGACAGTGATCTGGACGGTATTCCCGATTCATGCGATTTTGGAAACACGGGAGACGGTTTTGCAAATTCTAAGATAAGATCGGCATATAATATACCCATCATAAGCACAGCAGGTATGGCGGAGAACAATTCCTCTCTCACACTTAAATTGTCGATGCCTGAAAACAGCGGGAGAGGTTTGAATTTTTGTGAAAGCAATATTTTTCAAATCGGAACAACATGCAACGCCGCAGTTCATTATTGTGCGATAACAAAGCAGCAAAATGATGACGGCTGGTGGGGCAGACCTGGTTTTTGCTCCACTTCAGACAAAGCCGGAGGTTCGATATCGGGAGTCAATTTCGGCTACAGTCACGGCAGTGATGATTTTTCGCAGGAGTCAATAAGAAGCTGGCAAAGCCGCATCTCAGTTGCCGATTCAGCCGAAGAAACAAAAGCTGAAAAATGGAGTGATGCAAACAAATTCGTCAACAGCAATGATCCGAACGATGATCCGGTACGAAAACTTGTCAAGGTTAATTCATTTTCCGGTGGAGCAACTATTTGGAACTGGCGGAGAGACTGGTATGAAAAAAGTGATTGTTTGGGAGCTAATCAAGGCAGTGATTTGTGCAAGAACCTTCTCAACGGCGGAGATTATGACGAAAGCAACACGATGTATGCGGCCATTTCGACAAGCATTGTGCCAATCAAAGGGAGTAATTTGATCCCGCAGCAGATTCCGTCTTATATCCTTAGCTTTACTACCATTAATCCTGTTGCTACGAAGATAGTTATCAATGACGGCTATTTCCCGCCAACGAATTTGAACAAGTTCGCCCGTGCGGAGAGATACAAATTTGAGCCTTTTGAACTTAATTATTGGACTGCAAAATTGTCGATGCCAAGTCCGAATACAGATATAATATTCCAGAAACCGATCGAGCTTCCGAATATTGAGCAGTGTGCATCGTGCTATTTCGATATGCCGATCCGTTATTTCGGAATAAATGAGATTCAGCCTTATGATTATGTTTCGCGTTATGAAATCAGAAAAGACATTGAAAACAAAGTGTCACTTGATTCGCAAAGAATCATGTTTCAGAAGAATCAGATCGCTTTCGGTGAAATTTCGCCCACAGAAATGATTGGAATTGAGAGTAATGAAAAAGAATTTTTCCTGACTTTGAACACTGCTGAACATGGTGCCGACTGGAACAGAATCGGCAGAATCGAAAACTGGGATTCCGAGATGATTACTGAGATTGGAAGCTGGTCGGCGAACTATTTCATTGCAAAGAACTCTCAGGGTGTCAAAAATCTCTATTCGATTGAACTGATCAGCGAAATCCCGCAGAATCTCAACGAAATCGCCGAAAGCGGAGAACTTCCTGAAATGATTTACACAGTAAACAATCTGGGTGAAGTTGGTTTTGACAATGAAAATACCAAACTTGTTTTTGCAAACGGCAAACTTTATCTTTTTGCACAAAACGGAAACAGTTTTTTGGCATTTTTGTTCAATGGCAAAACATTTGAAGAAATTCAAGGAGCTATGCCGCCACAGAGAAAAATTTTGAATGTCGAGGTTTCAGGCAAATACATACTTTTGGCAGGTGGAACCGACTTTAACAACGAAAACCTTAACGATTTGTGGCGTTTTAATACCGACACGAACACTTGGGAGCAGATCCCGGCTACGCTCAAAGGCGATTTTACCAAAGTCATCATGCAGGAAGTTGACGGAAAAATCATCGGTTTTAACCCCGAGATTGACGAAAATACAACTTTCCCCGCTTTCGAGTTTGAAAACATGGAAGATGTTGAAAATATTGAAGTTTCAGAGTTCGAAATCAAAAATGACAATCTCGATTTTGAGCAAAATTTCTGCCTTTACGAAATCGACAACTCAATTTTCCCCGGAATCACAAATTTTTACGGCGAGTGCAGAAAAGCTGAAAACTACGACTTTGACGAAATCGCTTTTCCGGACTACAAATTCAGTGTCGCAGGTTACAAACACAGCCTGTATCTCGGCGGACTTACCGGAATCCGCAGGATGGAAATCGGGGAAAACGGCGAAATCACCAAAAAAGAAATTGTTTACAGCGGCGAAACGAATAATTTAGTGATTTCCGGTAACACGCTTTTCGCGGCAAACTACAGCGAAATCGACATTTTTGACATTACTGACGATGGCTCGATTGAAAGAAAATCGTCAATAAAAACAAATAATTGTAAAAATATCAGAGTTGACGGCAACAAGCTTTTCGCAGCTGAAAACAAGCGCGTCAGAGTTTTCGATTTGAGTAATCCTCTTTCACCGGAACTGATTAAAACAATCAGTCTTAGCAACAAGGTTGAAGATCTTGAAATCACTAAAAATCAGCTTTTTGTCTATGAAAATCTTAACGGACTTTTGACAAGAAAAGGCAAAATTTCAGTTTTTGATATTTCCGACATCACTAATCCGCAGAAAGTCAGTGATTTCAGCCAGTATTGCAACGACCCAGAGATGCAGAAATCTGGAAACAGCGTTTATCTCGGTTGTAAAAACGGCACTTTCAAGATTGAAGAAAGCGGCTTGCAGAGCATAACCGGCTCAAAGAATTATCTGCGCGAAGGCTATGTCTATGACGGAATCCTGTATCAGGTTTTTAGCGGAACATTGCACGAATCCAAGGTAGAACCTGAAGAAACTGAAGAAGACGGGTGGTTATAAATATGAAGATAAACATCAATCACTTTTTGAGGTAACATTATGAAACTATTAAGAAATTCTTTTTTATTTGCAATTTGTGCGCTGATGTTTCTTGCATGCGCTACGGCTTCTGTAAAAGGGGAAAAAGCAGTTGCGCAGGGAAGCGATGACGGTTCGATGACCGCAGAAGAGATCGCCTACATCAACAATCCCGAGGAAAGGCATCTTCTCCAGAATGATGTCGAAAAGGATAACGAGATCCTGAGAAAGGTTTCGATTCCTGCAAAACTCGGCGGCGAGGGTTACGATGTTCTTGAAAATTATATGAAAGAAGCTATCGGCAAAGGAGTAGGGATCGCGGCTCCGCAAGTCGGAATAAACAGGCGTCTCATCATGGTTCAGAGATTCGACAAAGAAGGAAAACCTTTTGAATTTTATTACAACATTGTGATTAAAGAAAAAAGAGGTGAAAAGGTCGTCGGCTGGGAAGGATGCCTCTCGATTCCGGCAGGTTACGGACAGGTCGAAAGGTGGCAGGATATCGATGTCGAATACGATGTCATGAACGGCGACAAACTGGAGCGCAAAGTTGAACACATCCAAGGCTTTACGGCTGTTATTTTTCAACACGAAACAGATCATTTAAACGGTGTTTTGTTTATCGATATAAAAACTGATGATCCTCTGATGACTGCCGAAGAATACCGCGAAATGAGAATGAAGGAAAAAGCTGAAAAAGAAGCTCAGGAAAAGAAAGACGAATAATTTGCAACTTTAAAAATTCTATGAATCTGCTTTTACTCAATCGAAGCGATCTGATTGCTGAAAATAAAGCCGAGATTTTCGGCGAAAAAGTCAGACACCTTAACGAAATTCTGAAGCTGAATCCGGGAAATGAAGTGAGAGTCGGAATTTTGAACGGAAAAAAAGGAAAAGCTGTGATTGAAAAAATTGAAACAGAAAAAGCAGTTCTTTCTTTTGAACTTTATGAAGATCCGCTTCCCAAAATCCCTCTTTCAGTCATCGTTGCGCTTGCCCGGCCGAAGGTTCTTTCACGCCTTGTTTCAGACCTCGTTTCCTACGGAGTTGAAGGGATAGAAATTATCCAGACATATTTCGGAGACAAAGGTTATTGGGAAAACGAACTGTTTACAGAATCCGGACTTGCCGAAGCTGTCGGAAAAGGGCTGGAGCAGAGCATGGACACAATTCCGCCGAAAATAAGTCTGGTTAAGCGGTTCGGCCCGTATTCAAATGATATTTTGCCAGAATATTCAGCAAAATCAAACTGTTACATCGCTTTACCCGGAGATTTCCCGAAAATCGGCGAAATTGAAAAGGGAAAATCGAATATTATCGCGATCGGCCCCGAAAGAGGCTGGACAAAATACGAAGCAGCTCAATTCATCAAGGCAGGTTTCCAGCCCGTTTCACTTGGAAACAGAGTCGTCAGAACGGAAGCCGCGGTACACGCGTGCGTCGCACACTTTATTTAGCGGTTATGAGACGAAAAATATTTGAAGTTCTAAAAGGAGTAAAATGAGTAAGGAATGGTTTTTAAAAAGAGCTGAAACTATGATAGAGCGCGGCAATGAATATGCTGCGGGAACTTTCAGATTCGGACTTTCTGACATCTACCGTTTTTCCTATGATTTGACAGAAGAGTTTGACGAAGAACCTGAGATGCTGAACGATCCTGAATGCAAGGATTTAATGAGCCGTGTTTTAGATGCTATGACAAAACTTTTTAAAGATATAATAGAAGATAAGGATTGGAGCTCTTTGGCTTCAGCCGTCTGCGGTGCACGTTCCGATTTCAATTATAATAAAAAATACTATTGGCTTTGGTTTCCCGAAACTCTTATGAGCGAAAAAGAGTTAATGGAATGGAAAAAGTATCTCAAAAAGCGTGGTCTTCAGTGATTATTCCATTTTTGTTGCACGAATTTAATGAACGGATTTATGCCCCTTGTGTATATCTCATCAAACGAGTCTATTTCTGAAATCATGCTAAACGCTGCATCGTCTATCCATTTTATACATTCCAAAAGTTGGCTGTGCTGCTGAGCTAAATCTTTCCAATGAAGAATGCGTTCGTAATGCGAAACACTGTTTCTGAGAATTCGTATCTTTTCAAAAATTCTCTGCAAATTCTTTATGTTTTTTGATGAAGTAGGGCATTTTTTCAAATTATTTTTTATAATATAGCTTTGAAAAGCTGCCTGAGAATAACGCGTTGTTATTATTGAAGTCCAGAATCCGAGGGTAAATTCGGCCACAATTCTGTCGTGAGTCAAAGTTTTTCCTTTTTTGCATATTTTCTTTTTTGCTTCAAAAATTTTGTTTTTACTGCTGCTGTCAAACGGAAGAGTGTCATACCAATCATTATTCCCAGTAAAAGCACAAAGCGATTGATCAATTGTGTTACGCAGAGAGATTTCAAAAATGTTCAACGGTGCATACAATGATTTGCACAATTCAATATTATATAAGTAACGAGCCAAGGCAGTTTCATTATCTGCAAAGTCCTTTTTGTAAGCTGAAAGTCTTGATTGGGAGAATATCTTTTCCAAATCGCTGTAAAAAGTACTGTCCATATTAAAAACTCCATTTTTTTCTTGATTATAGTGCTTATTTGCCTATAATATCGCCCGTGAGCCGCAGTGATCCTTCTCCCGTTTAGGCGGTGTCAGGGCCTGCGGACCTCTTTTTTATTTCCCTTCAAATCGCAAAAAGCTTATTCCGATGGTTTGAATAACGCATATTCTTGTATTTGTAAAGTTTTAGTAATTTATTGTTGGTAAAATTTGATGTTATATTTAAAAAAAACGAAAATATTTTTCTGTGTTTGTTAATGTTTTTTTATCCGATTGGTGTAATTGACTAAAATTATTGGATGTTTTTCTCTTAATGTATACTCGCAATACACTTTTTCAAGGGAGTTTTTGCTCCAAGATGACACTTTTTCAAGGGAGTTTTGGATAAATTTTGCGTTTATTCAGATCTGTTCGGCTTCATCAATGCGAAAATTACTGCCCATCCGAGAATCGCAATAGGTGACAATGCTACGCCGCCAATAGCGAGGGCGACAATTATTAATCCTGCAATCAATGTTATTGCCGCAGCAATCAAGAAGAGAGGAATGCTCGGGTATCTGATAAACAGATATAAAACACAGAGCATGGAAGCTATGATCGATGCTATAGCAAGTGCGTTTTCAATCGGGTCAGATCCAAATAACATAGGAAAATGCGGTGATACATGCGGTTCTATCAAAAACGAAATCCCCAAAATCAGTGCGTATCCGATCAAAATTTCAACAATAAGACTAACCGGATGGATCTTGATCTTTTTCTTTGTCTGGTTTTTGGTAATAGTTTCAGGCATTTTTTTCTTTCCTTACCTCAAAAACCAAAAAAATACGGCAAATATACCCAAGAAAATAGCCAAGATTACCGGCAAGGCAAACATTACAGCCACGATCACCAACAGATGTTCTGCAAAATTTCCAGCTGCTCCTTCAGCAAAGACAAACGGTTCGATGCAGGCTGCTACGCCGAATATGATTGCAGTCAGAAAACAAATTAACAAAGCAAAGGATGCAGGAGAGTAGCAGAAAACTTTACGGAGTTTTTCACTAAGAGAATCGTCATACTTGAAAGTTTTTTTACCGAATTCCTCCTTAAATCTTCTAATCGTTTTTGGAATTTCAGCCAAAACTTTGATAATGGCGATGACAATAAAAAGAATGATGTAGCATCCTTGTATTATGTAAAAAGCCTCGGTATAAGAATAGGCAAGTTCCGGATCGTTATTCCGCGGATCAAAATACCAGAGCAAGGTGAAGAAAAGCCAGATCAAAAAGAGAAGTGTTAAAATATAGTGCTTTTTGAAAAAGCGTGCGATTTTATTGGACAAATTACTCTCAACATACTCTGCGGGAAAGTCATTTCTCATAATTTTCTCCTTGAAATTGGTTCAAAAACAAGAGAATGTATCGAAAATTAAGAAAAAAGCAAATTAACTGTTCTTTTTGTTCACCGGACATACACGGACGCAGTCGCCGCATTTGATGCATTCGATGGAATTGACTTCTTTTACAGGGTCGATACCCATCGGGCAGTGTTTTTTGCACGCCGAACATGCGACGCATTTATTTTGATTCAATTTGATTTGCAAAAGTGAAATGCGGTTAAAAAATCCCAAAATGAGTCCGAGAGGGCAGATGTAGCGGCAGAAAGCTCTTTTTTCTCTCATAAAATAAAGGACGAAGAAAATCGTAAGAGCGGTTTTCCACCAGAAAGTGATTCCGATCGAAGCCCGCAAACCGGAATTTGCGGCGATTATCGGGATGCCTGCGACGATAAGTCCGGAGGGGCAGACGTATGCGCAGAAGCCCTGAGCGAGCCCGAAAGCGGGAATCAGCAGAACAAAGAAGAAAAGATTGAACCATTTTATATAGCGGAATTTCTGCGGCAATTTTGCTTCTATATTTTTCCACGGCGAAATCGAATAAAGAATTTCCTGAAAAAATCCGAACGGACAGACGTAAGCACAGGTCGCTCTTCCGAGTATCGCGCCTGCTGCGGAGAGTGTTCCGAGTGCGAAAAACGGGATCATGGAGGCATATTTTATGACATACTGCAAAGTTCCGAGCGGACATCCGAAAGCCATCGACGGACAGCTGTAACAGTGGAGTCCGGGAGCACAGAAAGTCTTGGTCGGGCCGTTGTATGGTTTTCCTGAAAGGAAGTTGGATATAAACGGGTTCTGTATTATAAGAAAAAATAATTGTATTAAATTGCGTTTTAAGCCCGTGTTTTTTAATTTGTTTAAAAAAGAAGACGTGTTTTTTGTCATTCTGCCTCCTTTTTCTCTTTAATGCCGAATTTTTCGAGGATCTTTTCAAAGATGTTTTCATCGTATAAACCGATGCAGCTCATGCAGATATTTTTCCCTGCAGCTTTGACAAGATCGGTCTCTTTTGTCCCGTATTCATCGATTTCGGCGGTAAAAGTCCGGGCGATGAAAAGTGCCGAAACAATGAGAATTATGAGAACAGCGAGGATTCTTTTTTTCATTTTTTCTCCGTTTCCTTCATTGCAAAGAGCGCAGCGCCGAGAGCGCCCATAAGTTGTGAATTTTCATCAGTTTTTATTTCATTTCCGAAAAGTTTTTCGAGGTGGAATCTCACCGGTTTCAGCCTTGAAACTCCGCCCGACATGAAAAAAGGTGCTTCGGGGCGTGTTTTGCGTGCCATGAAAAATGTGTTGGCCGCGACCATTCTTGCAAGTGAAGAGGCGATGACTTCCTGCGGAACATCGCGTGAAACCATTGAAATCACTTCGCTTTCAGCAAAAACCGTGCAGGTTGAGTTGATTTTGACAGGTTCCACTTTTGAAATGTCGAGATTTGCAAATTCTTCAATCGAAAAACCGATCCGCTCCATCATGACTTCCAGGAATCTTCCGGTTCCGGCAGCACAGCGGTCATTCATTGTGAAATCTTTGATTCTTCCGTGATTATCAATAGTTATAACTTTGCTGTCCTGTCCGCCGATATCGATTATGGTTTTGATTTCAGGGTGAGCGTGAAGAACTCCGAGATAGTGGCATGTGATTTCGGTCGCCGAAAAATCAGTCATCGTTCTCGTGCTTTCCCTGCCGTAGCCTGTGACAGCCGAAGCAGTGATGTTTTTAAGATTTTCCGGTATCAGCTCAATCAGTCCGGCGTAAGTTTTGGCCGCAGAGGCGACAGTTTTTATGATTTCCGAAAAAATCATCTCTTTTCTGCTGTTGACAAGAACGATTTTGCCTGTTCTTGAACCGATGTCGATTCCGCAGAAAATATTGTCTGACATTTCCGTTTCCCCTCCGAAAGAAAACAGCCAAATATACACAAATAATCTCTATATCCAATAATTTTTCTTGAGAAAAGCGCAAACAAAACTAAAATTCCACGATTTTTTTTGTTTATTGGAGTTGAAAATGAAAAAGTATTTTGAAGTTATCGTAAGTTTTTTGTTTGGTGCGGTTCTTTTTTTCGCTGTTTCATGCGGCGAGAAAGCTGAGAAAAAGCCTGATCCTCTTGAGATCACTCACAAAGTCCTGCTTGAAACGAGTGAAGGAAACATCACGCTCGGACTTTACGGCAACGGAATGCCCGGAACCGTAACTAATTTCATCGGCTACGTTGACCGCGGTTTTTACAACGGCCTGATTTTCCACAGAGTCATAAAAGGATTCGTAATTCAGGGAGGCGGTCTTGACGAAAATCTAAATGAAAAAGAGACTCTTGCCCCGATAAAGCTCGAGATGCCGCCGAGTGAGGAACTCAAAGACGAAAACGGAAAAGTTACAGGCAAAAGACTGTTGATTTCTCACGACAAATACACTCTTGCAATGGCGAGAAGACAAGAACCCGACAGTGCGGCAAGCCAGTTTTACATTACTTTGGATGCGACTCACCACCTTGATCCGAATCCGAGCTTCGATCAGCCCAACGGCTATGCTCCTTTCGGAAAAGTTCTCGAAGGTTTTGAAGTTGTTGACAAAATCGGCGCAAAACCGGTAACGACTAAAAATATGTATCAGGGTGTTCCGGTAGAAAACGTAAAGATTCTGAAAATGAGCGTAATCGCAAAACCGATGCCTAAAGAGGAGAAGAAATAATGAAACTTGAAGTCTACCGCGAAGTGCAGTTTTCTTCGGCGCACAGACTGAGAAACTATCACGGAAAATGCGAGAATCTGCACGGTCATAACTGGCGGGTTCGTCTGTTTGTAACGAGGGCTCAGCTTGACGAAACGGGCTTTGTAATGGATTTTAAGGTGCTTGACGCAGTTTTGAAGGGCATCATGGACCTTCTTGACCATAAGGATTTGAATTCACTGGAAGAATTTTCAGTAGTGAATCCTACGGCAGAAAATATCGCCCTTCTCATATTCAGACTTGCTGAAAAAGAAATATCGGCAATAGACAAAAACGTCAGTGTTTCCAAAGTGTGTGTCTGGGAAAGTGATAAATCGTGTGCAATAGTCGAGGCGTAAAGTGAATTTCAGACAGAATGCAGCTGCGGTGATAGAGAACAGTAAAGGATTGATCCTTGCGTGCGAAAGGCGCAATATCAAAGGTGCATGGCAGCTTCCGCAGGGCGGTATCGACGAAGGTGAAAGTGCGGAAGAAGCGGTGTTGCGCGAAATCCGTGAAGAGACCGGCATAGAAAGCGAATTTCTGGAAATCGTCGGTCATTCTTCAAAGGTTTCGTATCTTTTCCCGCACACGGTGAACTGGCTGTCGAATAAAGGAAAATATGACGGTCAGGAACAGATTTATTTTCACTTGAAAATCGCCGATTCCGGCTGGAAACTTGCCAAGTCGACACAAGAATTCGTATCTTTCGAGTGGATAACGAAAGAAGAAATGGTAAAACGGATAGTTCCGTTTAAAAAAGATTGTTATATCAAGGCTTTCAAAGAGCTTTTCGGAGAAGATTATGAAAACTGAAAAAATAGAGAAACTTCTTGAGGTCATGCGGACTCTCCGCGGAGAGAACGGCTGTCCGTGGGATAAGGAACAGACGATGCAGTCACTCAGACCTTATATAATCGAAGAGGCTTTCGAGACTGTCGAGGCACTTGACGAATTCGATAAAGAGAAACCTGAAACGCTCGCCGAACTCAAAAAAGAACTCGGGGATCTGCTTCTGCAGGTCGTTTTCGTTTCGCAGATCGCAAGCGAAGAAGGACTTTTCGATTTTGAAGATGTCGCCGAAGCGATAACGGCAAAGCTCATAACGCGGCATCCGCATGTTTTCGGGGACGCGAAGGTGGCTGACAGCGCGGAAGTGCTGAAAAACTGGAACCTTATAAAGAAAAACAAAGAGAGCCGCAAACATCTGCTTGACGGGATCCCGAAATCTATGCCTTCGGTCCTTGTTTCGCAAAGATACACAGCTCGTGCAGCAAGTGTCGGATTTGATTGGGAAAATGCCGACGGAACAATGCGGAAGATAGAGGAAGAGAAAGCTGAGCTTGCTGAAGCTATAGCGGAAAAAGACCGTGACCACATTGAAGAAGAATTCGGCGATCTGATGTTCGCCGTCGTCAATCACGGAAGAAAACTCGGTCTCGACAGCGAAAAGGCTCTCAAAAGATGTGCTGAAAAATTCAAGGCACGTTTCGACGAAATGGAAAATATCGATCCGACTTTTGTCGAAGGGGGCAAACCTCTTGAAGAACTCGAAGAGCTTTGGCGTCAGGCTAAAAAGAATTTGAATAAAAAACTCTGACGGCCTAAAAAATCACAAATAATTTCAGATAGTTTCTAAAAACGCTTCGATCCTTGTCGCGACACGTGCATCGATCTTGTCTGAAGGTTTGTCGAATTCCAGTGTAAGAAGCGGAATGTTGAGTCCTTTGCTTTCAAGTAGCCTGCGGAGGATTATGTCCTCGAGTTGTCTGTGGCAGAAGGACTGGACATAGTGGATTATGCCGTCGACGCTGCGTTTCCGGATTTCGGCGATCGCCTTTTCAAAGCGGAACGAAGCAGAGTAGGGGTAGGTGTAGTTTGTGTACTGTTCTTCGATCGTAGGATATTCGTCAAGCATTGCGAATTCTCGCTGGATCTCGTTGTAGACGACTGTCGCGTTTCTTTCTTCGAGAAATGCGTGGATCGGAACGATCGGCGGAACGCCAAGATAAGCTATTTTTTTGCGCGACGGGTCGGCAAAGCGCTTTCTGTGCTCTAATTCTTTAATAAAATCATCGGCTTTTGCTTCATATTCTTTCGGATCTCCGCAGAAATCTGATGATGAAACGAGGAAAAGGTGGTTTTCTTCGCCGGTAACGCTGCCGGGATAGAGATATGATGTTTCGTCTATGATTTTCAGTTTGCGCCTGAGAGAGGAAAGTTCTTTCCAAGTTCTGACGCACGATGCGTAGTCGGTTCCCATAAATTCGGCAAAGCGGCTGATTTCACTGCGCATTTTGTCAACTTCGCGGAAGTAGGGGAAGTTGAAGATAAAAGTCCTGATCCCGGTTTCTGCAGCCACGATCTGCTCCAAAACCTTTGCATTCGAGCAGTCGCCTTCAGTCACGGCTATGAAAACGTCGATATCTTTGTTGCGTTCCGGAGAGACCAGGACTGAATAGAGCCCTTTGATCCAGGCACAGGAACTTCCCGCAAAACCCGAAAACTCAGCTCTTTCGACAAGCGATGACGGGTTTGGATCCGTTACAAAAATGTTGTTCAAATCAAGCGGTCTGTGTCCCGATGCGAGAACGACCTCAACAGGGATCGTCGTTGTAAAGGCTGCTATTTTCTGCATTAAATGTTTAAATTAAAAAATTTGTTGAAATTTGCTCTTACTTGTTTAGCCAGATCTGTTTGTTTCATATTTAAAAGATTGGCCGCGAAGTCGTAAACGTATCTGACTTTCCCAGGAGTGTTCGGTTTTCCGCGAAACGGCACCGGAGCGAGGAAAGGCGAGTCAGTTTCAAAGAACATATTGTTTACACTTGTGTGATTAAATGTTTCAAGGACATCGGCAGACTTCTTAAAAGTCAAAATTCCGGAAAACGAGATATTCCATCCTTTTTTCAGTATTTTTTCAGCCGTTTCAAGATCGCCTGTATAGCAGTGAAAAAGGACCTTTTTATCATCAAAACCGTATTCGTTGAGCATGTCGAAAATCAGAGCTTCGCCACATCTTCCGTGAATTAAAACGGGTTTTTGAAGTTCTATGGAAAGCTCTATCATCTTTCGAAGCATCTTCAGCTGGATTTCTTTCGGAGAAAAGTCGTAGAAAAAATCTAATCCGACTTCGCCCACAGCGACAATATTTTTCTTATTTTTTGCGATCCATGAAATGTCAGAGTCGATAAAATTAGATGATTCTTGAGGGTGGATTCCGGCCGCTGCGTAGAAATTAATGTTGTTTTTTAGAAACGTTTCCTTAACACTTTGATGATACTCGAGTTCGTGTTCGCTTCCGCAGATATCCAGAACAGTATCGACCTGATTTTCATGAAGTTCTTCGATAATGCTCTCGAGAGAAATGTTTCTCTCCGTAACAGTCATGAAAATATGCGCGTGAGTATCAATAAACATTTTGTTTATCATTCCTTATTCGTGTCCTGATTTTCCTTATTCTCTTTTCTGGGCGGGAATTTTTTGAAATTTTTCCTGTTCCCGTGCCAGTTGGGATTTCTTTTATTGTTAGGATTGTTGGGGTTGCCTGAGTCTTTCTGAGCAGGTCTTTTATTATTCTGGAACTGCGGTTTATCGGAGTTCTCGTCGGGATTTACGGATTCTCTCAAAACCTCTTTTTCCTTAGCGACTATCGGCGTGATATTGTCCAGTTCATGATCGTTTGTTTCGTTCTGAGGCAGATTTATGAACCAGCGTTCATTGAATTCGAGAGCCGATTTCGGGAATATTTTTTCCTCAGCTTTTTCCTTTTTCTCAGGATTTTCAGGAAAGAAAACCGTAATATTTTTGCCTATGGCATTCACTTTTTTAACGAAACCCTTACGGTTTGAAGTTCTGTCGAAAATAGCGGTTTCTTCTTCGGGATAATCCTTTCTGAGTTCTTCGTAAGTTGCGTTTTCGTAGCCGAGACAGCAGAAAAGACGGCCGCAGATACCCGAAATTTTATTCGGATTGAGGCTGAAATTCTGGTCTTTTGCCATTTTTATCGAAACGGGCAGGAAGTTGTGCATATGCTTTCTGCAGCAGAGAGTTCTTCCGCACGGACCTAAGCCGCCCATGATCTTTGTGGTGTCGCGGACGCCGATCTGACGCATCTCTATGCGGCGTTTGAGCTCGTAGGCGAGACGTTTGATGAGCTCTCTGAAATCGACTCTGCCGTTTGCCGAGAAGTAGAAAATCGCCTTTGTATCGTCAAGAGTGTACTTGACTTTGATGATTTTCATCTTGATCCCGAGCTCTTTGTTGACGCGGAGGATGACCTCTTTTGCCGACTGAGCCTTGATCTCAAGCTGTTTTTCACGTTCGAAATCGGCAGCTTCGGCCTTTCTTACGAAGCCGTTTTTGATGAAATTTATCTTGTTCTGACGCTTGTAATCATCCATGCTTTTATTAAGAACGGTGGCAAGTTCCATGCCGCGCTCGCTGTATGCAACAATGATATCGCCCTGTTTTAGCTCGTTTCCAGGATTTTTCTGCTCGGGATAAAAATACCAGTAAACTTTGCCGGCAGGCTGGAACTGGATCGCGATAACGTCTTCGAAAGCGGGATATTCATCGGTATAATCGAAGTAAAGCGCGTCTCCGCCGCCGAGCGGTGCGATCGGACTTCCTGCTTTTTTATATTTTGAGTTTTCCTCGTCCTTAAAACCGTCGTCGTTCCTTTCGAGTTCCTGTAAAGTCCTGAACTCTTCCTCAGAAACATCCATATTACGGTCAAGTTTCATAAATTTTCTATTGTTATCCATAAGTTATCCTCCGATTTATATTGTGAAAAAGATTGAAGCGTCCGGTGAAAAATACTGCTGGTTTGCCAAAAAAACCGTAATATTATGAGAGATTTTGGGATTTTTCTCCCTGACGCAGAAAGCAACTATCGCAAGTCTCATCCGTATGAGCATCTTTTTGAGATAATCGGCTTTTTCGGCAGAGACCGAACCGAGAAGATCTTTCGAGAAAATACCGCCGTCTGTGATCTCGGTGTAAATCTTATTTATATTGGTTATTGAATTGAAATCGAGATCGGAACAGAAATGGGAAAGTTTGTTTTTTTCGGCCGAAAAGATTTCATCGCCGAGTTCGGACGCTAAATCAGCTAAAAAAGGATAGTAATCGAAGATCTCCGAAAAACCGGCCTCCGTATTTGCGTTAGGAACGAAAATCGGGACTGAACGCGATAGAACAGTCGGGAGAATCGAATTTCGCTTATTTACGGCCAAAAAGAAAAACGTCCTTGCCGGAGGTTCCTCGATTTTTTTAAGGAGAGCGTTCTGCGACTGGATCGTCATTGCGGCGGCATCCCGGAAATAAACGATACGGTTTTCGGACTCGAACGGCGCATAAAGTATCGCATCTTCGACGGAGTGGACATCTTCGATTTTGATCGATCCGGTAGAGCCTTTGACAACGTTTATGAAGTCAGGGAACTGTCCTTCGGAACAAAGCGAGACGAACTTTTCGTCATCGATCTGACGGCGCGGTTTTATAAGTTTCTTAGCAAACGAAAAAACTAAAGTATCTATGTTTGAAAGTGCAGGTGAATGAAAAAGGATCGTCTGCGGCAGAGAGTCGTTTTCGAGACAGGAAATCAGTTTTTCGGAAATAGCCGAGATCTGCTGGGAAACCACCGTTTTTCACCCCTTTTAGTTTACATAATATATGTTATGCCAAGTTGTCAATATAAAAAGAAAAGTCATTTCAAGTAGTTACCTATTTTCTTCATTGTGGTAAGTTTTTGCGAACCGTCCGGAGCGATTTCCTTTACGGTCTGTATGAGCAGCGATTTCGTCTTGAAAAATTCGGGAGTTAGTCCGAAAGAAAAAATTATTTTTCTGTATTCAGGAGAACCCTTTTCAAAAATCGCGTCAGAGAGATTTTCGCAGACGATTGGATTCAGGTATCGGTCGAGGTCCATTTTTCGCCCCTTAATGAAAAATACGCTGTCGAATCTTTTTTTCGCTTTTTCATTTTTCAGATGGACGTCGATAACTACATTTTCCTTTTCGGCGTAATATGTCAGATTTTTGAAATCGGTCCACATTCCGCGGGCTGTTGTTCTTTTCGGGACCCACAAGATCCTGCCTGCCGGCTTTTCCGGGATCCCGCCCAAGTCGATTACGAGCTTTTCCTCTTTTTCGACTTCCTCTTCAGTCTGCTCGACGAATTCGGCCGGAATATTGGCATAGCTTGTTGTTCTGTAGACAAAACGGCCGTTCTCTTTTTCAGGATCGTTGAAGAAGCACGGAACGGTCTTTTTCAGGCTTCCCAAAGCCTCTTTTTTGTATCCTGCTTCGGCAAAACACAGTGAAAACAAGCTTTTTGCGCATATTGCACAGCCTGCATGAGAAAAGAAAACTATGGTTTTCGACTGCGCATTGTTACAGAAGTCAATTATGCACGAAGGTTTCGCTTTCTGGATGAAACGGATAAGCGCAAAAAACGAGTATTCATCTTCGAACATCGACGTTTTTCCGTTTTCAAGGGAAAACATTCTGACTCTGTTTCTGTCACAGTCAGCCAGATAAACCTTGCCCTGAGGATTGAACGAATCGCTTTCACACCACTCTTTTATCTGAGTCGTAAGATCTTCATACTTATCTATTCTTGCAAGTATGACCGTGCAGAACGGAACAAGTCTTTCAGTGTTAAGTTTCATAATTTTTTATTTTTGATGTCGATAATATCTGCAACTTTGTTGATGATGCCGTTGACGAACGAACTCGATTCCTTGCTGCCGAACTTCTTGGCGATATCGATCGCTTCGTTTATCGTAGCCTTGAACGGAACTCCGTTGTTTTCGTCGATAAGTTCAGCCACCGACATTCTGAGAATATTGCGTTCGATGAGGGCGATACGCTCGATCCTCCAGTTTATCGCAGCTTCCTCGATGAGCCTTTCTATCTCTTTGATGTTGTTTTTCACCGTAGTCAGAAGATATGTTATAAAAACGCTTTCTTCTTCAGACGATTCATTGTTGTTCATCTGACCTTCATTTTTGTCGCTCCACTTCATTGATGCGATATTGAAATAAGTCAGATAAGATTCAACAGCTTCCTGTATCGTCTGATTTTTGTTGAACTCCATGCTGTAGAGAATCTGGAGCGTTTTTTCTCTTGAACGTCTTCTAAGTCCCATGTTACACTCACTTCAGTTTATCGGATAAATTAAGCATCTCTATTGCTGCAAGCGCCGCGTCGAACCCTTTGTTGCCAGCTTTCGTTCCTGCTCTCTCGATCCCCTGCTCGATCGAATCGACCGTAAGGACGCCGAAAGACATGTAAACGCCTGTTTCAAGCGAAGCCTGGGCGATCCCTTTGCTCGTTTCGGCCGCGATGAAGTCGAAATGAGGAGTGCTGCCGCGGATGATGACGCCGAGACAAACTATCGCGTCATATTTTTTGGAAAGAGCCGCTTTTTTTGCCGCGAAAGGAATTTCGAAAGCGCCCGGAACCTTGATCACTTCAACGCTTTCCGCATAGTGACGCTCGAGACAGTCGATCGCGCCTTTCAGAAGCGATTCCGAAAGAAGGCTGTTGAATCTCGAAACGATTACCGCGAATTTTTTTCCTTTTGCACTAAGATCGCCTGAAAAAGTTTTTACTTCCATTTCAATCTCCGTAGTTAATTCTTTTTATCTGACGTGAAAATCGTATGTCCCATCTTGTTTTGTTTGGTTTCAAGGTATTTTCTGTTTTCTTTCTGCACGCCGCAGACATTCGGAACATGCTCGGTTATTTCCAGACCATATCCGGTCAAACCTTTGATTTTTTTAGGATTGTTGGTGAGAAGTCTGATTTTTTTGACGCCGATTTCCGACAAGATCTGGGCACCGATGCCGTAATCTCTGAGGTCAGCCGGGAAACCGAGCGCGATATTCGCTTCGACCGTATCCATTCCTTCGTCCTGAAGGTGATAAGCCTTGATCTTGTTTCCGAGACCTATTCCCCTGCCCTCCTGGCGCAGATAAAGGATGACCCCCCTGCCCTCAGCCTTGATGAGTTCCATCGCGTTCTGAAGCTGATATCCGCAGTCGCAGCGGATGCTTCCCAGAGCGTCGCCTGTCAGACATTCCGAGTGGACTCTTGTAAGCACAGGTTTCCCGTCGGCGATGTCGCCTTTTATCAGAGCGACGTGCTCAAGACCGTCAAGTTTGTTGCGGAAGACTTTGATCTTGAATTCACCGCCCCAGCGTGTCGGAAGGACTGCGTCTGCGACCTGCTCGATCAGAGACTCGGTCATAAGCCTGTAAGCGATGATGTTTTCTATCGTAAGGATCGGGAAATCATACTTTTTGGCGATTTCGATAAGCTGCGGCATTCTCGCCATCGTGCCGTCGTCGTTGATTATCTCAATGAGTGCGCCTGCCGGTTTGAGCCCTGCGAGCTTAGCCAGATCGACTGTCGCTTCTGTGTGCCCGGCTCTCACAAGAACTCCGCCGTTTCTTGCTCGAAGCGGATTGATGTGACCGGGCCTTCCCAGATCTTCGGGACGGGTCGATTCGTCTGCCAGAGCGCGGATCGTCGAAGCTCTGTCAAACATCGAAACACCTGTCGTGCAGCCGTGTCCGAGCAGATCAACTGTTACCGTGAAAGGTGTTCCGAGGAGCGAAGTATTGTTGTTTACCTGCATTTCAAGCCCTAAAGCCTTGCAGCGTTCCTCGGTTATCGTCGTACAGAGAACTCCGCGGCCGTTCTTTATCATAAAATTGACGGTTTCAGGGGTGATTTTTTCCGCCGCGACAACAAAATCGCCTTCGTTTTCGCGGTTTTCGTCATCGACAACTATTACTATTCCGCCGTTTCTGAACTGCTCGACGGCTCTTTCAACATTCTTTTTTACATTTTCGGAATCAACACTCACTTGAGATCTCCTTATACAATATTAATACGCGGGATAAATCCCGTTTAGTGCGCTTTCCTACACCAACTCCGCGATATTGTCCAGTTTTAACAGCATTTTTCGCGATATTTTTTCACAAATAGATGTTGCACGTTAGCCTAGGAATTCGGGAATTTAGATAAACAGCATCGAACAGCCGTCGGATTTGCTTTGCTGCAAAGATCACAAAAAAGGAGCCATGTAAACCGGAAGGCATGTCGTTTGACCGTCTTTCAGAAGATTTTTCGTATAAAGCAGAATCCTTTCAGATACGCGGGAAGAAAACTTTTCGCAGAAGGCATCCAAAGATTTGTGTGTTTTATATCCGGAAGATTTGACTTCGACCGGAACCAGCTTGTTCCCTTTTGACAAAAGAAAATCAACTTCATAATTGTGGTTGCCGGATGCAGGAAAAGTGTAGTAGTAAAGTTCATAACCAGAAGCACGGAGCATCTGCGCAACGACATTTTCGTAAATATAGCCCAAATTGGCTTCAAGTTTGTCGGAAAGAAGCTTCTGATAGATGATATTTTCGGTAAAATCCTTGTCCCAGAAAGCCAGATACGTCTATCCGCAAAATTTTTTTTATAAATTTTACAGCTGAGCGCAAAATCTTTTCTGACAAAAATACGCCTATCCGCAAAATTCAGGCTTTTTTTTAGACTATGTGGCAGAGATTATGAAAAAGGAATTTTTAGATTGCAAATTTCCCGTCCTTCCTGTAAAGCAGAAAATATGCTCCGCAGAATGTGAGTACAGCCGTTGCACCGATGATCCCTTCAAGGGCAATGTCGGAGAGAGTGAAAACCTTGAACACTGCCATGGCGGCAATAAAATCCATCACTGTATGCAGCAGTATCGCAAGCGGATAAAGCCAAAGTTTATTTTTGTCACGGCAGGCATAGAAAACAATTATCGAAGCTCCGATATGGAACATTACGGCAAAAACACGTTCCGCAACGCTCATTCCGAGATTTACGACGGAAAACGCCGCAAGTTGATCCGCCAGTTTATAAAGCGCATCGACCTTTTCAGGTGCCTTGGACACGACCTGACTGACCACTGTTCCGAATGTTCCGCTGTTGATCATAAAGGCATAAACAAGATATGTGACGGAAGTCACTCCGACGATAAGCATGACTTCAAAACAGCCGTGGCCTATTCCGTAAGAAACGGCGGTTTCCTTATTCTTTTTGTTTTTGAGAAGTGTCTTGAACGCAATAAGCCGCCCTGTCTCTTCAAAAAGTCCGGGAAAAAGTCCTGCCATAAAAGCCATGAGGACCGGATGCGCGTTTATAAAGCGGCTTGCGGCATGCTGCGTGAGCCCCATCGCGTCGGGAAAGAGCAGCAGATTCTGGATCGGTTTTTCCAGAACAAGCGCGAACAGAAGAAAAGTCGCCGCACCGATGATAACTGTCGAGAATTTCTCCTTTTTTCTTATTGTCCAGACAATCGCGATCGCAAGCGGTAAAAGTATCATAAGAACCGTTTGCAGTGTAAGGAGAATTATCTGTTCAGTCCCTATTTTAGCAAATTCCATGATCTGACCTCACGATTATCCCTTTTCCGCGATTATTCCGGCGAGAGCGATATCTTCGGGGTAAGTTATTTTGATGTTTGTCCTCTCTCCTTCGACGATGCGGATGTCTGCAAGGCCGTATTTAAAAACGATCCCGCAGTCGTCTGTCGCCCCTGTGAAGCCTTCTTTTTTTGCGTTTGCGTGAGCTTTTTTTATGACGCTCGCTCTGAATCCCTGCGGAGTCTGGACCTGCATCATTCTGCTTCGGTCAGTAGTCGCAGCCATTTTTCCGTTTTCGGCTTCGATTATTGTATCGGTCGCCTTGATCGCGGTGTGGACGGCATCGCATGAATCAAGTGCTGAAATGCAATCGTCGATTATTCTCAGACTTACGAAAGGTCTCGCTGCATCGTGAATAAGGACTTTGGCATCGTCTTCTGCGATTTCCCCTACTCCGATCGATGAACTTTCAGCCCTGACCGCGCCTCCCGGAACGATTTTTGTCACTTTCTTGAAACCTGAGTTCTTAACGATTTCAGTGATTTTTTCTATGCACGCGGGTTCCGAAACCAAGATTATCTCATCGATCCCGCTGTTTTTTTCAAACGCTTCGATGCTGCGCCCGACTATGGTTTTCCCGGCAATTTCAATGAATTGTTTCGGGAAGCCGCAGTTCATCCGCTCCCCTTTTCCCGAAGCTAAAATCACGGCGTAAACTTTTCTACTCATCGTCTTTTACCTCAAAATCTATGTTTTCGCGCGGATGTTTTTTATCGAATTCCCTGTGAATCGCTTCCTGCTCGACATGGGTGTAAATTTCGGTCGTATTGATGCTCGAATGTCCCAGAAGCATCTGGACGCTGCGCAGATCGGCACCTCCTTCAAGCAGATGCGTCGCGAATGTGTGGCGCAGTTTGTGAGGCGAAATATCCTTCGTTATTCCAGCCAATGCTGCGAATTCCTTGAGCTTTTTCCAGATCCCCTGCCGGGTCAGCTTGCTGCCTCTGTTGTTTATGAAGACGTAGTCGTTGAAATCTCCTTTTTTGAGCAGAGTATGCCTCATTCTGTCTATGTATTCATGCAGAAACCGCGCCGCATCGTCGCTGTACGGAACAACACGCTCTTTGCTCCCTTTGCCGAATACAAGCAGAAGCTGTTTCGCCCGATACACGTTTCCGATTTTGAGTTCTACCAGTTCCGAAACACGGAGCCCTGACGAATAGAACATTTCAAGCATCGTTCTGTCCCGAAAACCTGACGCCGTAGAAAGATCGACTACCGAGAAAAGTTTCTGCAGTTCATCGTAAGTCAGAAAGACAGGCAGCGATTTTTTGAGTTTCACAGGCTCTAAGATCTCAAGCATTTCAGGGATAATGTAGTCATCTTCGAGCAAGAATTTAAGAAATCCGCGAAGACTGGAGATCGAACGCGCTAAAGAACGGTCACTGAAATCTTTGTCTCTTGAAAGATGGATGACATATTCGCTGATGTTTACCGAATCAGCCTGGGTGAGACAGATCCCGTGCGAATCCAAATATTCAAGAAAATCAGTAAGATCGCGCTCGTAAGCTTCAACGCTGTTCAGCGCCAGCCTCTTTTCAAGTTTTATATGGTTCATATATTTCTTCAGAAGTCTGGAATCGTTTTTGTTCATCTTCGCCTAATAAAAAAGAAAATCGTCAAGAATATCTGCGGCTTTACGGTATGAATCTGTGTCATTGCCGATATTGCCGTGTTTTATCTGCTGCAAAAATATTGCTTTGAGTATTTCGTCGCACTTTTCGTGTCTGTAAATGAAAAGCATTATTTCATACATATCCTTGTCAGCCTCGGTTTCAGGTTTTATCGAAAAAATCGCAGACGCAAGCCCTTTTCTCAGTATTTTCGCAGCTTCATCTTCGTTCATATCACGCTCTGTCACCGTTTTCAGGGCATAGGCGGCGTAACGCGCCCACTCAGGATAAGGGTCGTAAACTTTTTCAGGGTCGTTCTCAAGTCCTATGTAATCAAGCCCCTTGCACTGCTCGATCATTCCTGCAAGTTTCAGAGAATGAGCGATCTCTTTTTTGCTTTCATTGCTCAAATGCTTCATCCCGAAAACCCATTTGGTTTTTTCGGCAATATAAGCACACGCCTCTTCGTTTCTGACGAAATATGAAGAAAAAGGCTTGATATCATTCTGTTTTTTTACAAAATCTATCCAATTGACGGCTGCTTTCACGTCTTTGAACTCAAGCCAGCTTTCAGCCGCATTTTCTGTCATTCCGTACTGTCTCAGCAGGATATAGCGGTAAAGTCCGATATTTTTTCTGGAACCGTATATCCTTTCGACAAAATTGTAGAGAAAAGAACTCATAACCTCTGTTTCGTCCCTGTTCATTGCGACAAAACGGTTGAAAAGCTCCTTAAAGAAAGGATCACTGTCAAGATTTACCCCTTTTTCAATGCCGGAGAGAATGGTTTTAAAGGAGGAAGCCAGAATGAAAAACACCGTTTTCGGCGTTATCCTGTTTTCACGTCCGAGCCTTTTGTTGCGCAGGTTTACCGCCGCGAAGTTGAGGACAATCTCCGCCGTCAGTTTTCCTGAAAGATCTTCGACAGTTAACGGCTCGCTATCTTCGTTCATGAGGAGAGACCTTACATATTTCTCATTTTCCCCTGAAATATCAGGGTCTTCGAAAGAAAAAGTGTCACTGCCGGAAGCGTGTTCGTTGATGTCGTTTGCCGCCATCTGCAGCAGATTGAAGAACTCGTCGTAAGGATTCGGAAAAGAAGACGGATATGCGTTGAGGTTCACCATCGTCATGAGCAGAGTAAGTGCCGGCATGAACTGTCGCGTTCTCAAGTAGTAGAGATAGCGCACAGAAAACTGTTCCTGAGAAAAATCCACGGAATTCAAATAGTTAAAAAGCGCATCGCTCTCTTTATAAAAATCATCTGTCAGAGTGTGAGAGAAAGTCCTTTCCGATTCTATCAGAAAGATTTCGGGAAATATGAGCGACGGTTCGCAGAAAATTTCTTTTTCGAATGCTGAAACCGACGAAACAACAAGTGTCACGCCTGCAAAAAGCAGGATTTTAATTTTTCTCATTTTTGATTTCTGCAAAAAGCTTTTCTTTAATAATATCAAACTCTTTTCTGTCAATCATCCCGTTTTCGAGAAGATTTACGGCACGTTCTATTTTGGCAAGAAGCGGGTCCTGCCCGATCACGACTTTTATCTGGCTGTTGAGCATCGTGAAAAGTGCAAATTCTTTGGGCGTCATATCCAGATCATCCGCTTTTTTCAATATTTTTTCATACTGTTCTGCCGTACACTGAACATCAATCCTGTGTTTCATCGTTCACCTCTTCTTCAAGATCCTGGATCCAGCCGTCAAACCCGAATTCGTCAGCAAGTTCAGCTACTTGAGCGTATTCTTCTTTGTGCAGCAGACGGTTCAGCTTCGGGTTTTCAAGCGCCTTGTAAGCCGGAAAATACTGGCTCATGAGCGCTATTTTGAAGTTTAGGCCGCGCTTTTTGTATTCGTTTAAAACTTCCAGTGTTTTCAGTGAGTTGTCAATGTAATTCGGAAGAACAAGATGTCTTATTATGAGTCCTTTCTGCAGAATCCCGAGATCGTTTTCGACCCACGGGATATTCTTTTCCAGCAGCATATCCAAACATTTGAGTACAACATCGGCGTAATTTTTTATCGCGCATAATTCTCGCGGCGCTTCATTTGTCACGTATTTCACATCAAAAAGAAAGATATCGCTTATCTGAAGGATTATTTTAAAAAGTTCTTCTGTCTGCGCTCCGTTGCAGTTGTAAACTATCGGAACTTTGATTTCGCCTCTGATTTTTTTGAAGGCTCTAAGCACTTTTCCGAGATAGTGGTCGCTTGTCACGAGATTGATATTATGCACTTTTTTGGCCAACAATTTGATTATATGAGCGGCGAACTCATCTATCGAATAAATTTTTCCGTTGTTTTCCTGGCTGATAGGCCAGTTCTGGCAGAAGACACACTTCGCGCTGCAACCCGAAAAAAAGACGTTCCCGGCGCCGTTCCAGCCGCTGACCGGAGGTTCTTCGCCGTCATGAACAGCATAGCTTGCAACCTTGATCCCTTCTTCAACAGCTCCGCAGAAGCGCGGATTTCTGCCGCCGCACTTTATCGGGCAGCATTTTCCTTCTTTAAACAATTCGTCAGCTCTTTCAATTAAGCTGTCGAGCTTTTCTTCTGACATTTCAGTAAGTAAAGTCATATCTCACCTATTCAAAAACATATTCCAGTTTCAGGTCAAAACCTATACCGCCGTAATTCGATTCCAGCATATCCTTGTTTTTCCATCCGAAAATAGTTTCAAAGAGTTTGGCCCGGTATTTCAGTTCGACTATCTGATCGGTAGTATCCAGAGGATTCGATTCCAACATGAGGAAAAGATTCCTGTAAATCTCTTTTTCGGCAATAAGTTTCAGCACGGTTTTTTCATCGTATTCCGAATATTTCGGCACCAGTTCGAACTTGGAAAGCCTGAAGTTTTTACGGACTTCGGTCGTTATTCCCATGATATCGGTAGCAGCCGCGATAGCCAGATCACCCGAGAACTCGTCACCGATGTTCCCCCACAGCAGAAGCGAGCGGAGCTGCTCCTGATCAAGCTGCGGTGTACTGTCAAAAGTGATGTCGAGTTCGCCGTCTATCGGGTATCCGGTCGCCGTCATCGTGATCCTGAAATCTTTGTTCGTATCCTGGATTTTTGTCGTGACGTTACGCGTCGATTCGAAATCAAGATACGGGTTTATGCCGCCGCCGTCAAAGACGATATTGCCTCTCGTTACGGTAAAATCATTCTGCTTATACTCGATTTTTCCGTTTTTGATGATGATCGTACCGTCAAGGTCAGGTTTCTGCGTAGTTCCGCTGAGAACAAGGTCGAGAAAAAGGTCTGACTGGATCAGATTTGTCCTTATCCTGATGTTGTTTTTTCCTGTTATTTTCAGGTTGAGATCGATCGGATTGCTCTTGTCGAGCTGCGAACTCGCCTTCTTTTTGCCGAGTTTTGAGATCATTTTTATGAAATCACTGTCGAGGGAAAGCGGCTGGTTGTAGATGATGTTTTTCAGTTCAACGTCTCCGCTCAGCGAGAACTGGTCTTCCGAAAACGCGATAAGATCGAGGTTCGCCGAAACCGCGAAATCTCCGACCATCGCATATTTTCCTGTCAGATTGACTGCCGAAATATTCAGCGAGGCATTTTCGATCGGACTGATCCCCTTGCCCTGCCCTGTCAGAGTAAGTTTTCCGTCGCCTGCGTTTCCTGACAAACTTTCAAGAGTCCAGTTGTTGTTCTCGACAAGCAGAGTTCCGTTGAAATTTTTGAGGACGATCCTCGGATCCTGCAGAATATACGCGAAATCTACAACATTCAGTTTGCCGCCGAAATTGGAATTTTTATAGGAAACATCGAAACGTATCTTTCCGTCGAGGTTGTTTGCGCGGTAAGTTTCCTTCGCAGCGAGCTTTTTTACGAAAAATGTTCCGTCTGCATGGAGATAGGGATCAAATTTTTCAAGATCAAGCCCGCCTTCGATATAAAAATCGAGAGCATCTCCTTTGAAATAAGCCTTGTCGACCAGCGAAAGTCCGGTAAAATCTCCTGCAATTTCAAATGGTTTTACATTTTGGGCAAAAATATCTGATTTTTTCGCCTTAAGATCTTTGAAATCAATATTCACTTTGTCTCCGCGGACTGCCGCATCAAGCGAAAGTTTGACGATAAGATCATCATTCTTATAGACAAAATTTTTGATCGATGCGTCGGCTTTGAGTTTTTCTTTATCAAAATCGGGCAGTTCCACCGAAAATTCGACATTTTTTCCGAATCCGCCGTTCACGGTGAACATTTTATCTTCCGCGGTGTATTTGGCTTCGACGAAGAAATCGCCTGTTTTTATACCGTAGACTTCAAGTTTCGGGATCTCCAGCCTTCCGCTTGCATCTGGTGAAGCAAGTATACCGTTGAGTTTTACGTCCAAAGTCGGCTTCTCAAACTTGATATCGTCGTAAAAATCGAAGTCCTCGGGATAAAAAGTGTCGAAATATGCCGATATTTTGCTGTTGAGATCGGCTTTTGCGAGCTCGGCATCGACTTTTATCGTGTTTCTTCCGTATACGATCTCACCTTTTCCGCCAAGATTTTCTGCGTCTTTTTCAAACAGATCGACTTCGACCGAATCGGCTATCTTTATTCCGCCGTCCTCCCCTTTTTTTCTGAAGTCCTTGATTCTGGCCTGCGCACTCAGCTTGGAAAGACCGTTTTTGAAAAGACCTTCAGCCTGAAGCATCGCCGTGCCGGAAAAATCGTTCGTGTCGACTCCGAAAAGAGCCGATGCATCAGAGAGTCTGCCTTCCGCCTTGTTGATCTTGAAATAAACCGGAAAGTCGTCATCGTTGAAGTCGATCGTGACTTTCGAATCTTTCGAAGCGAGGCTTTTCTGTCTGATTTCGTTGATAACGATATCGAAAACGAAATTCGTCAGGTTGATATCGATGTCACACATATCGGAATTGAAGCCCGCCATGTGGCATGCCTTGCCTTTGAAGTTGCTCGTAATAACTGGATTCGTGTATAAACTCGTGACGAGAACTTCGATCGGTCCCTTTCCGCGGACATTGAAGCCTGCGATCTTTTTGATGTCTCTGCCGAGATCGATGTAAGAGCCTTTGACTATCGGGATGTGGAACCTCATCGTGTCGGCAAAACCGTAGAAAGAGTCTTTCAGGATGACGTGCGAAGACTCATCTATTGTCCTTGCAACGGCGTCTTTCAGGTCGACTCCGTCAGCTCCTATTGCCAGATGCCCCGTGACGTAGACATCGCGCGGCAGATCAAGGAGTTCCTTGTTCATAACGTCAAATTCAGTGACGACAAGGTTCGCCTCCATGTCTTCGGCACGCAGTTTGTCAATGTCAAAACGGTATGAAACTGTTCCGGAAGCGATCATATTGACAAGACCGGTCTGAGTCATCCTGCGCAGACAGTTGTCGAAATCGAAGTCGTAAAGTCTGACAAAGCCTTTGATATTTCTTTCGGCATAGGGAAATTCGCCGTCGACAGAGATATTGACTTTGTTTTTATGAAAGAAATTGAGCCTTTCGATGAAAGTCTTGGTCGGAGTCATCTTTATTTTTCCGTGGATATCCCACGGTTTGAAACCTTCGATGTTGAGATTCGAGATCGAGATCAGAAGGTCGGTCTCAGGCAGCGCGTTAAGAACGTCAAGATTGAGTTTGCCCGCATTCCGCGGTTCAGGCGGCAGCCCTTTGTAGGTCCTGCTCTTCATTAGTCTCGGGATGTATGTCGCAAGATTTTCCATAGTGAAATCAAGGAAAAATTTGCCGTCGAGATTCATGCCGAACATTTCTCCGAGCTCGTTCAGCTTCAAAGCCACTGTCCCGCCGAAGAGATCCTGATTGTCATGCATCTGCTCTGCGCTCACCGAAAAAAGTTCCGAATTAACCTTGAGCATATTGAGTGCGTAGTTTTTATCATCGGCAGTAAAACTGAAAGCCAGACCGAGCGAAAGATCTTTTTTCATCACAGAATTCGAGGCGATGAAAACATCCGGCATGTCAAACTGGTAGAGTTTATTTCCGGCAAGAAAGACTTTTTTTGTGCTGAAAACGATTTTTTCTCCGTTTTTCATGACAAAATCAAGGTTTTTTATCTCTAATTCCTCGATCGGAAAAAAAGGGATCCTGCTTGGAAGTTCCGACTTTTCCTCTTCGACAGTCCCGCTGTTCTCTGCGAAAAGTTTCGTGTCGACAGAGATCTTAGTGTCGGTCATCTTGAAACTCTTCACCGTAAAGTGGTTTTTGAAAAGTCCGGAGAACTTCTTGCCGATGCTGAAAGAGAGAGTTCCGCTCTTTACGCTGACCGAATCCTTATACGAAAACACGAGGTTCTTCACCGAAAACGTGCCGTCAAAAGCAAGCTGAGGCGACTCGAAATCGTAAAAAATGCCGAACTGCTGCTGCAGGATAAACGAAGATAGCGGATAAAAGACAAATTTTATAATAAATATAAAACCTATAAAAAGGAAAAGTAAGGAAGCGAAAAAATTCTTTATCTTCACGCGGCACCATCTAAAAAAATGGAGCGGGCGACGGGACTCGGACCCGCGACATCCGGCTTGGGAAGCCGACACTCTACCAACTGAGTTACGCCCGCAAAAGCCGCAGAAATATACACTTTATGGTGTGGAAGTCAAGATTATCAGTCCGCCAGATTCTGGTAAAGTCTTCTTTTTATCTTTTTTGTCGAGGTTTTTTCAAATTCCTCGGGATGGATCCTTATATCTGAAAGTTTTGCGAAGGAAGCGAGTGTCGCGTTAAGTTTGAGGCGGCTCTCTTCCATGATTTCTTTGAGTTTTTCGTCATTGACGCCGTCTTTTTTTGCCTTTGCCTTGTCGGGACAGACGAACGCGACGAGCTTGTGCTCTCTATTTTCGATCACGAGGGATTCTATGACATAGGGCATAGAATTGATCTTCGCCTCGATTTCCTCAGGATAAATGTTCTGGCCGGAAGCAGAGAGGATCATACTTTTACTACGTCCTTTTATGAAGAGGAATCCCTGTCCGTCCACGAATCCGAGGTCGCCGGTGTGGAACCAGCCTTCGCCGTCGAATGCTTCGGCAGTTTCCTTCTCCATTTTGTAGTAGCCGTCAAAGACGTTTTCGCCTTTCACGCAGATCTCCCCTATTCCATTGGCATCAGGAGAATCTATCTTTGCCTCAAGATAAGGGATCACTTTTCCGCAGCTTCCCACCGGACGCCCTTCAAAATAGTGAGTATAGGCTATAAGCGGAGCACATTCGGTCATGCCGTAACCGACTGTGAATCTGACGCCGCACTTTTTGAAAAACTCTTCGATCTGCGGATTGAAAGCTGCTCCGCCGATAAGAAGTTCGAAGTGGTTGTTGCCGAAAGCGCTGTTTATCCGGTTTCCTATTTTTGAATAGATCAGTCTGTTCAGAAGCGGAATTTTTATGAGTGTCGCCAAAAGCCCTTTTTCAAGAAGCGGAACGATTTTCGACTGATATATCTTTTCCAGGATCAGCGGGACAGTGACGACAATTACGGGATTTATCTCTTCAAAAGCCTGCAGGATGACTTTAGGCGTCGGGATCTTTCCGAGGAAATATATGTGAGCACCGCGTGCAAACTGAGACAAAAAGTCATAAGCGCAACCGAAGCAGTGTGCAAGCGGAAGAAACGCGAGAACCGTTCCCGGCTCGTCTTTCATAAGGTTGTCCACGAAGAATTTCACATTCACCATCAAGGCATTGTGATTCAGCATCACACCTTTAGAAAAACCGGTCGTTCCCGAAGTGTAAACTATCGAAGCCTGAGTGCCGTTTGGTATCTCATCAAGATGAAAAGCATCTTTAACTATCGGATTTTGTTTGATATTTTCTGCAACATCTATTCTTTTCCCCTCATCTTTCAGCGAGATGAAACCGAAATTTTCAAGAGAGACTGAAGCCTCGACTTTTTCAAAGGTCCGCCCTTCCACTCTCTCGAAGACCGAATCGGTCGCAAAGAAAAGGCGGGAATCGGAATGGTTGACGATATGGACGATCTCTTCGGGCGAAAAATCGACGAGGATCGGAACGATAACGGCTCCGTAAGTAACGGTCGCAAGGTAAGTAATCGCCCAGTTCGATGAATTTCTGCCGCACAGAGCGATCTTGTCTCCCTTGTTGATGGCGAAACTTTTAAACAGCTCATGTAGTCCGGTTATACTTGCCGCGACATCCGCATAAGAATATGTCGCTCCGCCGTAATCGCTGAAACAGGGATTTTCCCAGTTTTTAAGAATCGATTTTTCAAGCGTACCGACAAGATTTTCTTTTATCATTTTCCCTCTCAAAACAACACTGTCAAAAAGTTTGACACGGCAATGTATAGCAAAGTTTCCGACTATTCAACAAAATCTTTATCTTTTTTGCAAAATCATATCGGAAAGAATCAGGCAGCCGTTGGCTTCGGGAACGAATTTTATGATATTTTTTCCTTTTTTCATTTCAGCACTGAATTCAAGTGTCTGCGGCAAACTGTCTGACAAGTGGGCTGAATTGTCGTAAGCCGCCGATTTCATTCCATTTATTTCAATATAAAACTTAGTGGTGCACCCTGTGGCGACGAATCGCGTTTTCACATCGTATATCCCGCCCTCTTTCAGCGTGTGTTCGTGACCGTAGTAGTTTCCGCCGTCAGGTTCTCCGAAAACGATACCGGTTCCCGCAAAAACAGATTTCTCCGGCGGATGATAATCGAAAAAATCCTCAGTAAATTTGTTTCCCATACCGAATATTCCGTACAAAAACTGAGGTTTTCCTCTCAGCGGAAGATCTTTGGCGAGGAAATTGATGTAAGAGATCCCGTCATCTTCAATAAAATCCAGTTTCGTAGCCGAATATGTCCTTTTCTGGCCTGTCTCGGAAACGAGATCTATTCTCCATGCCTCTTTGAAATCTTTGTCGGAGTAAAATTTCAACAGATTCCAGTCCGACGGCCCGAGAGAATAGATTATAAGATTTCCGTGCCTGTCAAACGGCGGATCATCCTGAAGTTTCAGTATCGATTCGGGCTGGAAAGGAACTTGAAAATGAGTTAAAACAATCGAATTCTCGATTTTGTTTTCCTCTATGAGCCGCTTGATTTCATAAGGATTTTCTCCGAAACCGACTTTGTAGCAGAAAGAAGGAAAAATGAAAAAAACAAAGAAAACCAGTGTTCCTGTAAAAAATCCGTTAAGCGCACAGGCACAGATTTTTGAAAAATCAGCGGCTTTTTCTGACAAATATTCGAAGACATCGATAAATCCGCATGCTGCAAGGATTAGTATCATAGCTCCAGATTCCATCAAATACCGCGGTAACCCCATAAAATTTCCGGAGATAAAGAACCAGAAATAAAAAAACAGTGCGCAAAGCGGCGTAAAATAATAGATGAAATTTTTATAAGGCCTTGAAATTATTGCAGGGAATATAAAAAGCAACATGGCTGGGTGGAATGTTATTCTGTGGACGAAACTATTCAGTCTCAGGAAAGATATGTGAGCCAGAAACGGTATCGTCGTGCCGGTAAACGGAAGGGAAGTATCGTAATTTGCAGCAAAAACGCAGCCTTTTCCCAACCCGGGACGGTGGCAGAAATCCTTAAGATCAAGCAGTCCGAAAAGAATATCCTGCGTAAAAATGAAAGGATCGCCTGTAAAAAACCAGTTGTAACAGCATAGCATCCCGCCGAAAAACAGGAACGGGATCGTGAAAAAAACGGCGTTTCTGAAGCTTCTGTGTTTTGCCAGAATATAGACAGTAAAGGCGGCATAAACATAAACCGCATTCTGCGGACGAATTAAAAGCATATATGCTATCAAGGATCCTGAAAGCAGAATATTTAACGGTTTCAACGACTTATAGATAAGGATATAAGATGAAACCAGGACCAGCATAAGCCCGAAATGATGCGGGAAGTATAGCGCTCCGTGCAGAATATGGGTGGTAGAAAAAGAAAAAAGGCTCATAGCGACCACACCGGCATATCTGTTTTTCAGCTTTTCGGCATGTATTCCGACTAAAAAAGTGTTTATACCGGCCAGAAACGGATTGAACATATACTCCAGCCCGAGTTTGGCGAACGGCGCCATGAACAAACTGAAGCCTGGAAGGAAAATCGAAGTGTAGCCCGTATCTCTGACAAACATGAAATGAGATCTGTAATGTTCATAGAAATCAGGAATATCAAGATAAAATTTTCCGTTTGCAAGGAGTTTGGCAAGCCAGACATAATGAATGCTGTCCTCCGGCTGCTCCGTCAGTATGCAGAAACGGTTTACCGCAAGAGCCGCGGCAAACATGAGCACTGGAATAACAAATATCGAATATTTGGCGATGACCTCTCCAGTTTTTGCCAAAATACTTGGTTTTATTAGATATATTGCAATAAAAACTATGACTGCAACTGCTGTACATATATGCAGAGAGGGCCAAAATGCAGTAAAAAATGTATAAAAATGCAAATCTGTCGCGACAAAAACGTATAATACGAAAAAAAGAATCGAAAAGAAAAAAGCGGTGATTTTTTCTTTCATAGACCTAAGTCAAATTATAAAAAAACTATCTGTCGCTCAGGAAACTGATACTCTGAACATTGTACTGGGAACTGTTCTGACGAAGTTTCTGCAATGCCCTCATTTCAACCTGACGGATTCTTTCTCTTGTCAGGTTCATGATCGTTCCGACTTCTTCAAGCGTAACGCCGCCTTTGTCTGCGACATCGAGTGCGCATGTCTCGCGGAGTTCCCAGACTTCTTTGCCGGGGAAGTTGAATTTTATCGACTTCGTTTCGGGGTTCACATCGAGGAAAAGGTGATATTTGCACGAAACAAAAAGACACGGTCTCTTTAGTTTGAGGCATTCCGACCGGTTTTTCGGCTTCTGATAAGACGTGATGTCGATCAGATCCCAGTAAATAGAACCTTCCTCAAGTTTCCCCTTCTGTTCCGTGATGACCTCGGTGTAAGGCTTCTCCTTCTTTTTGGTTTTTTCTTTTGATGCCATTGTTTTACTCTGAAAAAAGTTGGTAATGTTGTATTTTCAAACGGTTGAATTCTATCATCCCACTCACAAAAAAACAAAAACGGCGCTGAATAATAGAACACAAAAGCACAAAGTCAACCTTTTTTAATTTAAGTCAATGATTTTATTGGTCGTTTTGTTCATGAAAAAATCTCAAAAAAGCGAAATGAACTCTTTTCTGATTATAGTTTCGTCTCTTCCGGGACCGACCGAAATTATTGAAACGGGAACACCTAATTTTTTCTCAATGAAAGAGATATATTCCTTTGCTTCATGCGGCAGATCATCATATTTTCTGATTTTCGCGATATCGCATTTCCACCCTTTTAATTCGGCATATTCCGGTTCGATTTTTTCGCAAAGATCTATCGAAGCGGGGAAAGAGTTGATTTTTCTGCCTTCAGCCTTGTATCCCACAGCGACTTTTATCGTGTCGAAGTCATTCAGAACATCTAATTTCGTGAGTGCGATCGAAGTGATCCCGCTCATTTCGAAAACATATTTCAGAGCTACGAGATCGAGCCAGCCGCATCTTCTCGGTCTTCCGGTCGTCGTTCCGAATTCATAACCGGTACGCCTTAATTTTTCACCGTCTGATCCGTGGTCTTCAGTCGGAAAAGGACCTGCTCCGACACGAGTCGTGTAAGCCTTTACAAGCCCGATATTGTCTGCGACTTTGTTTCCTGGAAGTCCGCAGCCGAGTGCAAAATAACCAGAAAGAGTATTCGAAGAGGTCACGAACGGATAAGTTCCGTGGTCGATATCGAGCATAGCTCCCTGCGCGCCTTCCATGAGGACTTTCTTTCCTTCCGAAAACTGTGCAAAACTGAAATCGGTCGGAGCGATATAGGGCGCAAGGATCTTTCCGTATTCAAAGTATTTGTCGGCAAGTTTTTCAGCGTCAAAAGGCTCGGTGTGGTAAAGGTTTACGAACATCGTGTTCTTTTCCTTTAGAGCCGCTTTGATCTTCTGAAGAAGAAGTTCTTTGTCGAGCAGATCAGCCGCACGGATCCCGATTCTCGAGACCTTGTCTTCGTAAGCGGGCCCTATTCCGCGGCCTGTTGTGCCGATTTTATTATCTTTTTTCGCCTCTTCGCGGCATTTATCCAAAACTTTGTGATAATCCATGATTATCGAAGTTTTCGGCGAGATCATAAGTTTTTCCGGAGTGACCGAAACACCTTTCTCTTTAAGTTTTGCCGATTCGCTTTCGAACTGTTCCGGATCGAAAACGACGCCGTTGCCTATAAAACTGATTATATTGTCGCGGAGAATGCCAGAAGGAATCGCGTGGAGATCATACTTTACGCCGTCTGCGACGATCGTATGCCCCGCGTTGTTTCCGCCCTGATAGCGGCAGACAATGTCGACCTGCTCGGTCAGAAGATCGACGACCTTTCCCTTTCCTTCATCACCCCACTGAGTGCCCGTAACGATGTGAACTGTCATTTTTCAACCCCCTCGATAAATAACAGACGATTTTATTTATCAGCCGTTTATATACAAGTTTTTTGCCCGTTTTTAAATTCGATTAAAGAAATCGATAAGTTTTTCAATATCTTCATCTTTTGTAGCCCAGCTCGTGCATATCCTCACAGCCGTGTGCCGCTCATCCGTCTTTTCCCAGAAAGAGAAAGAAAACTTTTTTGAGAGTTTTTCCAAAATTTCATCCGGAAAAATCGGGAATATCTGATTTGTAGGCGAATCAAAAAGGAATTTTACCCCTTTTGCCTCGAGCGCAGTTTTTATTTTTTCAGCAGCTTCTACCGCATGTCGGGCAAGTTTGAAATAAAGACCGTCGGTAAAAAGCGCAGTAAACTGGATCCCGAGCAGCCTTCCCTTCGCAAGCATTCCTCCGCGCTGTTTTATCATACAGCGGAAATCTTTTTTGAAAGCGTTGTTAGTTATCACGACAGCTTCGCCGAAAAGAGCACCGGTTTTAGTTCCGCCGATGTAGAAAACGTCGCAGAGTGATGCGATTTCAGAGAGTGTGAGGTCGTTTTCTTCTGCTGCAAGCCCGTAACCGAGACGCGCTCCGTCGATAAAAAGCGGCAGTCCGTACTTACGGCAGACATCGTAAATCGCCGAAAGTTCGCTTTTTGAATAAATAGTGCCGTTTTCGGTCGGGAACGAGATATAAACCATGCCTGGCTGCACGATATGCTCGTAATTACAGTCATTTATACAAGATTCGACATGTTTTTCGACCTGCTCGGCCGTCAGTTTTCCGTCTTGCGAAGGAAGCACCATAACTTTGTGCCCCGTCGATTCTATCGCGCCGGTTTCGTGGACGTTGATGTGTCCCGTAACGGCCGAGATGACACCCTGATGCGGGCGAAGGATCGAAGCAATGACTGTTGTATTCGTCTGTGTTCCGCCGACTAAAAAATGGACTTCCGGAACCTTTTTTCCCCGTTTTCCGGCAAATCCGCAGGCTTCAAGTATGAGTTTGCGCGCTTTTTCGCAGTATTTGTCGCACCCGTAGCCGTCAGTCTGCTCGAAGTTGGTCTTAATCAGCAGGTCAAGTATCGCCGGATGGCACCCTTCAAGGTAGTCGCAGTCAAATTTTATCATTTTTTCTCTTTAGGTTTGAAAAGGATAAGACTCGAAACTATTCCCATTGCGATAAGCGTTTTGATCCTCGCTATAAAAGTTATCAGGCCGCCGTCGGCGCCCGAAAATCCGACAAAATTGAATATGACGTATCCGATTCCCTCGCCCACTCCGAGTTTCATCGGAATGAAAGCCAGAATGTAGTTGCCGAGTTTTACCGCGCAGAAAGCAAGCATTATTGTCGGAGCCGGATAGCTGTCGAACCCTGCGAAACGGATGCAGAGAAAATAAGAGAAAAGAGCGACAAACCTTGCAAAGAACTGGATCCAGAACACTTTTTTGTAGTCGGAAGGCCTCTCTTTTCTGAAAAGATTGAGGTCTCTGTCCATTTTTTTCGCCTTTTCTATAAATTCGTCAGGATTCTTTTTGCCGAAATATTTCAATATCTTAGCCACTTTTTCCGAGATGTTGAGCTTTAAAAGGATCATCATTCCCAAATACGGCAGATAACCCAAAAGAGCGCACATAGCAACGATCATGAATATTTCAGCGTTGAAATAAGGATCATCGACAAAAACATAGACGAGAAGAGAGAGAATGACTATTGCGAAAAGCGCACATCCTTTTGAAAGTTTATAGATGTAGTTCCACAAAACTACGCTTTTTATTGAATTTTCAGAGCCGGTCACCTCTTTTATAAGACCGATTTTCACGAGTTCGCCCACTTCCCACGGAATTATCTGGTTGATGAGCGCTCCGAGACAGTTCGAAGGAAAGATCTGAAGAAAATTTTTCTTTTCAGGAAGTGTGTAATAGAGCGCCAGCGCATCGGAGCCGTTTTCCAGGATCTCGCATGCGATGAGTATCAGCATCCCGCCGACACCGACCTTGACGAAGACCTCGCCAACTTTGCCAAAACCTATCTCTTTCAAGAGAAAAAACAGGATGACAAGAGATGCTATGAAAAGCAATATCCTTAATAAATTTCTTAATTTAGCTTTTGTTTTGGCTTCCATGAACAATCTCTAAACGCAAAAAACAAGCGGCGTATATTATAGTTTTGCCGACACTTGTCAATTTGAAAAAAGAGGAAAAATTTGCTTCGCCGCCGTTTATCATTAAATTCATCCGCGGTTGATTTTTTAAGGTTTTCAATGTTCATACCGACCACAAAAAAAGAGCTTGATGCCCTCGGCTGGGAAAAGTGCGACATCATTTTCGTAAGCGGAGACGCCTACATCGACACTTATTTCGACGGATGCGCGATTTTAGGCAAGTATCTGATAAAACACGGTTTCCGCGTCGGAATAATTGCCCAGCCAGACATAAATTCTGCAGCAGACATCAGCCGGCTCGGTGTTCCGGAACTTTTCTGGGGCGTTAGCGGCGGCGCGATGGACAGTATGGTCGCGAACTACACTTCATCGGGACTTCCGCGAAAAGAGGATGACCTCACACCCGGCGGGATCAACAACAAGCGTCCGGACAGAGCAGTTTTGAAGTATGTAAACCTCATCCAGCGGACTTTTACCGAAAAAAAGCTTATAACGATAGGCGGGATCGAGGCAAGTCTCCGCCGTTTCGCACACTACGACTCGCATACCGACAAAATCAGAGGCTCCATCCTCGCCGATTCAAAAGCCGACATTCTTGTTTTCGGGATGGGCGAAAGAGCCAATTTAGAGCTTGCTGAAACGCTTAAAAACGGCGGAAACATTGAACAAATACGCGGGATATGCCGCATGGCAAAAGAGGCTCCGGCAGATTTTGTTAAACTTCCAGATTTTGAGGAATGCGCCGCTTCGAAAGACAAATTCCTCGAAATGTCGAAACTCTTTTTCAATTCGTGCAAACTCAAAAAAGGGATCGTCCAGAAACAGGCCGGAAGGTTTGTCGTGCAGAATCCGCCCGCTCTGCCGCTCACAAGTGAAGAGCTTGACGAGATCCACGAACTCGATTTTGAAAGAGCAGTCCACCCATACTACGCCGCAATGGGAGAAGTGAGGGCTCTCGACACGATCAGAAGTTCGGTCCTGACTCACAGGGGCTGCTTCGGAGCGTGCTCATTCTGCTCGATTACAGCTCATCAGGGTGCCGACATAATTTCAAGAAGCGAGGAATCGATAATCCGCGAAATCACGAAAATGGCTTCAAAACCTGGATTCAACGGAATAATCGGCGACCTCGGTGGTCCCACGGCGAACATGTACGGCATGGATTTCGTCAAAGGTGAAAACGGTCACTGCGCTCTCAAAGAATGTCTTTTCCCGAAAGTCTGCGACAAACTGCCGGTTGACCACTCGCGCCAGATCGCGCTTCTTAAAAAAGTCAGAAAAATCAAGAATATCAAGCATATATTTATTTCTTCCGGGATCCGCTACGATCTTATTTTAGCCGACAAAGTCCATGGACAGGAATATCTTAACGAAATTCTTACGCACCACATTTCAGGTCAGATGAAGATCGCGCCCGAACATATAATTAAAAATGTCACCGACCTCATGAACAAGCCAGACGGCCGCAACTTGAAAGAGTTCAAAGAGCTTTTCGACCGAACAGTGAGAAAACTGAAAAGCCCGCTCTTTCTAACCTACTACTTCATCGCGGCTTTTCCGGGATGTACCGAGCGCGACCAGATCGAAGCGAAAAAATTCATCTCAAGTGTCCTGAAAACCAACCCGAAACAGGTCCAGATCTTCACGCCTACTCCCTCAACGGAAGCCACCGCGCTCTACTGGACGGAAAAGAATTTCGACGGAAAAAAGATTTTTGTCGAAAAAAATTTCAAAGGAAGAAAACGTCAGAAAGAAATCATCTCAGAAAGAAAAAAGTTGTCGTGACGACGTTACGATAAAACGACTAAATGATAATTCTTCTTGCCGCAGCGCAGCACGAGCATCGAGCCGTGGAGAAGATCAGATGTTTTGAGCATCATGTCGGCGTTATCTGCCTTTTCATTATTGATGTAGCAGCCGCCCTGCGCGATCATCGCTCTCGCCTTTCCTTTTGAAGGCTGCATTTTGGTGAGAACAAGAAGATCTGTGATATTCACGCCGTTTTCAAAGTCGCTTGCCGGAACGGTCGTCGAAGGGACATCCTTGAAAATGCTGCGGAGGTCTTTTTCGCTGAGTCCGTGGAGATCGCCACCGAAAAGTGCAGCACTTGCAGCTTGTGCGCTTTTGAGCCCTTCTTCGCCGTGCATGATACGCGTCGCTTCAGTCGCAAGAAGGATCTGGGCTTTTCTCAAATGCGGCTCTTTCTTGTGCTCTTCAACAACTCTTTCAATTTCATCAACATCCAGAAATGTGAATATTTTCAGCATCTTTTCAACATCTTCGTCGGTGACGTTGATCCAGTACTGGTAGTATTGGTAAGGTGAAGTTTTTTCGGCGTCAAGCCAGACAGCATTGCCTGCGCTCTTGCCGAATTTTTCGCCTGTCGAAGTCGTCATGAGCGGGAAAGTCATTCCGAAAGCCTTGCCTGCGTCGTCTGGATTCATTCTTCTGATGAGCTCAAGTCCCGCCGTGATGTTTCCCCACTGGTCGTTTCCGCCGAATTGGACCGAGCAGCCTTTCTCCTTGAAAAGATGAAGGAAATCGTGGGCCTGAAGAGTCATGTAGCTGAACTCGGTGAAGGAAATGCCGTTTTCCGAAGCGATCCTTGTTTTGACCGAATCTTTTGTCAGCATGTAGTTGATCGTGAAGAATTTGCCGACTTCGCGCAGCCAGTCAAGGATCGACATATTCGCCGTCCAGTCGTAGTTGTTGACGATCTCAGCGGGATTTTCGCCGTCGAATTTGAGAACAGTCCCCATCTGCTTTTTTATAGCTTCGACGTTTTCCTTAACCTTTTCAATGGTTTGCAGGTTTCTTTCGGTCGATCTTCCACTCGGATCACCTATCATTCCGGTTGCACCGCCGACAAGTGCGAGAACTTTGTTTCCGCACCTCTGAAAATGCGCCAGCCCCATGATCGGAACAAGGTTTCCGATGTGAAGACTGTTTGCCGTCGGGTCGAAACCGCAATAGACCGTGACTTTGTTATTTTTCAAGTGTTCAATAATACCTTCGTCAGTGACCTGCGCGATAAAACCGCGTCTTTTAAGTTCGTCAAAAACAGACATTTCTTCCTCCAAAAATCAAAAAACGGGGAATATTACTTATGAATGGTAAAAAAGCAAAAACGACATCATAAAATAAAATTCAAGAATCTTTTTCATTGCGTATAATCACGCGGTTTTTGAGGTTCAAGCAAAAGGTGAAGCTTGAAAAAACACCGCTTTCTCATAATTGCTCTCGCCCTTTCCATACTCTTTCATATTTTGATCTTTATTTTTGCGCCTGAATTAAAAAGCGAAATAAATTCAAATGATTACCTGAAGAAAATCACCAAGATCTCGATTTTTCGTGAAGACATTAAACGTGACGACGTGACGACGGAACGACGTAACGAAACAAAACGTGACGACGTGACGACGAAACGACGTAACGATAAAAAACGCGGCGCCGAAAGTCGGAATAACGTTATAGCGGAATCACGTGATAACGACACAAAAAACACGGCGCCGAACGAAAAAAACAGCGGCGCCGAAAACCGTGACGATGTGACGACGGAACGACGTGACGACGAAAAAGGCGGCGCCGAGAATCGGAATAATGTTATAACGGGATCACGGGATAACGACACGGGAAACACGGCGCCGCGTGACGACAGCAGCAGCGCACCCAAAACTGCCGGCGAACTTGCCGTGATCCCGAAAGCACTCAATCCAAAAACACCTGACTACCCTGAAAGTCTTGAAGAAGAAGGCATTGAAGGAAGCGTCACTCTGGAGCTTCTGATTTCAAAAGAGGGAAAAGTTTTGAAAGCGAAAGTGATAAAAAGCGACCACGAGCTTTTTTCGGAATCGGCTTTGAAGGCCGTAAAAAAATACAAATTCTCGCCCGGAAAACTTGCCGACGGCTCTTCCGCAGACTCTCTCATAGAATTTGTCGTAAAATTTGAAATTTCGCTCTAATCCAATATAAATGCGGCTTGTTTTTCCGCTTTTTTGATTTTTTGGAGGATTTTATGACTAAAACGAGAGACGAACTCAAAGATTCGATATTTTTCACTGATACTTTGGACGAGAAATCGTCGCTTTTCGAGCGTGATCTCCTTGAAACGCTTGAATACAATCAGGTAAAGGACAAAACAACGGTCAAGGCGAGAGACGTTTACATCGCACTTGCCACGACGATCAGACACAAACTCATCAGAAACTGGCTTCGGACCCAGCACGAATACCGCAGAAACAAGGCAAAAAGAGTTTACTACCTTTCGATGGAATTCCTCATGGGACGCCTTATGGGCAACACCCTCATCAACCTTGACTGCCACGACGAAGTCTCGCGTCTCGCCGAAAAACTTGGCTACGACATGGAAGAGTTGCGTGACATGGAACCCGACATGGGTTTGGGAAACGGCGGTCTGGGAAGACTTGCAGCGTGTTTCCTCGATTCGATGGCAACTCTGGGACTTCCCGCTTACGGATACGGCATCAGATACGAATACGGCATCTTCCGTCAGGGCATCGAAAACGGATATCAGGTCGAAGTTCCTGACAACTGGCTCAAATACACATGCCCCTGGGAGATCTGCCGCCCCGACCTTGAATACAGAGTCCGTTTCGGCGGCAAAGTCGTCTCATACCGCGATGACAACGGTGAAGAGAGATACAAACTCGTCGATACCGAGGATGTTCTGGCGCAGGCTTATGACGTTCCTGTTCCGGGCTACAAGACTCCGACCGTCAACAATCTCCGTCTATGGCAGGCGAAAAGCACGAACGAATTCGACTTCCACTACTTCAACAGCGGCGATTACATGGCGGCGGTAAACGACAAAAACAGAAGCGAAAACATCTCGAAAGTCCTCTACCCCAACGACAACATGCAGCAGGGCAAAGTCCTTCGTCTCAAACAGCAGTATTTCTTCGTTTCGGCAACGCTTCAGGACATCATCCGCCACTACAAAAAGAATTACGGAACTGAAAAATTCGACGATTTTCCGTCAAAAGTGGCAATACAACTCAATGACACCCACCCGAGCATCGCGATCCCCGAACTTATGAGGATCCTCATCGACGAAGAAAAACTCGGTTGGAACGAAGCTTGGGAAATAACGCGCAACACTTTCGCATATACGAACCACACGGTCCTTCCCGAAGCGGTCGAAAAGTGGGATGTCGAAATCATGGGACCGCTCCTTCCGAGACAGCTCCAGATCATCTACGAGATCAACCGCAGATTCATCAACGAGGCGCGTGATTTCCGCAATTTCGATGTAAAACGGATCAAGGATGTCTCGATTTTCGAGGAATCGGGCTGCAAATTCGTCCGGATGGCAAACCTCGCGATAATCGGAAGCCACAAGGTGAACGGCGTCAGCGCTCTCCATACAAAAATCCTGAAAGAGAGCATGTTTAAGGATTTCGACGAACTTTATCCAGGCAAAATCGTCAATAAAACCAACGGCATAACACCGAGAAGATGGCTTAAGAAATCGAATATTCCCCTTGCCGACCTCATCACTTCGAAAATCGGAAACGGCTGGGTCGCGAACCTCGACGAACTCAAAAAACTTGAAGAATTTGCAGACGAAAAAGAGTTTCAGGCCGCGTGGGCTGACGCGAAGGCGCAGGCTAAAGAAAGGCTTAAAATCTACGCTCACGACAAACTCGGCTTCAATCTCAATACCGATATGATGTTCGACGTCCAGGTCAAGAGAATGCACGAATACAAGAGACAGCTTCTCAATGTCCTCCACACGATCACGCTCTACAACAGGATAAAGAGCAATCCGAACGGAAACTTTGTCCCGAGAACGAAGATCTTCGGCGGCAAGGCGGCTCCAGGATACTACATTTCAAAAATGATAATAAAACTAATAAATTCAGTGGCTTCAGTGGTCAATAACGATCCACAGGTCAACAACTACCTCAACGTTTTCTTCTTCCCCAACTACTCGGTTTCGATGGCGGAAAAAGTCATTCCGGCAAGCGATCTTTCGGAGCAGATCTCGACTGCCGGATTCGAGGCGAGCGGCACCGGCAACATGAAATTCATGCTCAACGGCGCGATGACGATAGGAACTCTCGACGGCGCGAACGTCGAAATGCTGGAAGAAGTCGGAGCCAACAACATTTTCATTTTCGGTCTCAAGGCTAACGAAGTGAGCGAAATGAAGGCTTTAGGTTACAATCCGCGTATTTACTATGATTCAGATCCAGAGCTGAAACAGGTCCTTGACATGATCAAAAACGACCACTTCAACTCGGAACCCGGAATATTTTCAAGGCTTTACGACGATCTCGTCAACTACGGCGACAACTACATGCTCCTCGCCGACTACCGTTCTTATGTCGATATGCAGGACAAAGTCGAAAAAGTTTATCTCGATAAAACCGCCTGGACAAAAATGTCGATCCTCAATACTGCAAGAAGCGGCAAATTCTCTTCAGACAGAACTATCCGCGAATATGCCGAGGATATCTGGGACATCAAACCTGTAAAATTCGAAATCGACTGATACTATCTGAAAATACTATCGCCTACGAACTCGCGCAAAATCGAGTTTAAAGGAAGTGTCGAAGCATCTATTTCTTCAAAGAATGAAAGGAACTTTATAAGCCGCTTAGCTTCGCGGTATTCCGGAATATCCGTAGGAACCTGACGAAGAAGAGGTTCTGCGTATTTTTTCAGGATGGAAAACTCGCATACGAATGTGGAATTGAACATTGCGTCGGCATTTTCCTGATACGGGAAAATGTTTTTGTCCTCGCCGTTTCTGACAGAAGCCCAGCGTTTGAGAGTATCAATCGGCGAATGGCCGCGGTACTGGAAATCGCGGACCATCCTGCGTATAAGTCTGCCGTCTGTTGTCGGGATCCTGTTGTGATTATCGATATTTAGAGCCGTGAGCGCGCTGACATAGATCTTGTAGACATTGTATTTCGGGACATCGGCATAAAGATTCGGGTTGAGCCCGTGGATCCCCTCGATCACAAGCACTCCGTTCTCGGGAAGAATTATCGTTTTGCCGTCAGAGCAGCTTTTTCCGGTTTTGAAATCGTATCTCGGAAGAGTAACTGCCTTTCCGGACATAAGGTCGTTCAGATTTTTGTTGAAAAGCTCGATATTTATCGCTGCAAGCGACTCGAAATCGTGCTCGCCTTTCTCGTCTTTCGGAGTTTTGTCTCGGTCGATGAAGTAATCGTCAAGCGAAATCAGGAACGGCCGTATTCCGTTGACTCGGAGCTGGACACAGAGCCTGTTTGCCGTTGTAGTCTTTCCGCTCGAACTCGGTCCGGCAATGGAAACTATTCTTACCATTTTGCGGCGGCGGTAGATCTCATCGGCGATCTTCGCCAGTTTTTTCTCGTGCAGAGCCTCGCAGAGAAGGATGATTTTGTTACTGAAACCGCGCCTTATCCAGTCATTGAGTTTCGCGCAGGTGTCAAGCTCAAGAACATCGAGCCATTCGCTGTGTTCCTTGATGATGTCGAAATATTTCGGACTGTCCTGAAACGCAGGGACTGTGTCGGGGTCATTTTGCGTTGGAATAATGAGAACTATTCCGTTTTTGTAGTGCATAAGGTGAAATTTGTCGCAGTACGAAGTCGAAGGAAGAAGATAACCCGAAAAATAGCCTACAGTAGAACCGAGCCAGTAGATATTCGTGCGCGGCTGCGTCCTGATCTTGAAAAGGGAAACTTTGTCTAAAAGATCCTGTTTTCTGAATTCCTCGATCGCCTGTTCTGTCGTGACGTTCTGGCGCACAAAAGGCATATCGGCATCGATTATTTCACGCATTCTCGCGGAAATACGCTCCACATCGCCCGCCTCGAGCCACTCAAGCCCTTCAAACCAGCAGTAGTAGCCGTTTCCGATGCTGTATTCAATGTGGAGAATCGCATGCGGAAAAATCTCCTTGGCAGCCTTTATCATCACAAAAAGTATGCTTCTAAGGTAAAAAAGATAGCCGTCGCGGTTCTCCATCGTGAAGAATTCGGCTTTTCCATCTCCTGGGATCTCTTTGCTCAAGTCGCAGAATTCATTGTTGAAAACCGCTCCTATGATGCGGAATTTGTAGTATTCCTGATATTTCGGAGCAATGTCGATGAATTTCGTTCCCTTAGCAAGAGATTCAGTCTTTTCACCTTCCGGAATTGAAATTTTTAATGAAAACAAGTCATTAGCCATGGTTTTTCCTCGTTGTTGATTTTTAGAAAAGTTCTTTTCCTGTCATTTCCGACGGAATTTCAAGCCCCATTATTTTGAGTATCGTCGGCGCGATGTCGGCAAGGATCCCATTGTGCAGTTCGACATTTTTGTAGTTGTAAATCGCAAACGGAACAGGGTTCGTCGTGTGCGCGGTGTGCGGAGCTTTCGTCGTTTCGTCGAACATCTGCTCGCTGTTGCCGTGATCTGCCGTGAGAATGAGCACTCTCCCCTCTTTTTCGACTTTAGCCATTATCTTTCCGACGCACTCGTCGATCGCCTCGATCGCCTTGACCGCAGCTTCCATGACACCGGTGTGACCTACCATGTCGGGATTTGCAAAATTGAGGATGACGAGATCGAATTTTTCAATATTTTCAAGAAGTTGTTCTGTAACTTCATAAGCACTCATCTCAGGTTTCATGTCGTAGGTCTGGACTTTCGGAGATGGAACGAGGATACGTTCTTCGCCGTCGAAAACAGTCTCTTTTCCGCCGTTGAAAAAGAAAGTTACGTGAGCGTATTTTTCAGTTTCGGCGATCCTGAGCTGCGTTTTTCCCGCCTTTGAAACGACTTCGCCGAGAATGTTTTTGAGTTCTTCATGCTCGAAAAGAACAGGGAACGGGAAATCGGCGCGGTAGCGTGTCATCGTCGCATACTGGCTGAAGCTGACGCGCTGTTTTCTCATAAATCCGTTGAAGTCGTCGAAGTTAAGCGCCATCGAGATCTCTCTTGCGCGGTCTGCCCTGAAATTGAAGAAAATAACCGCGTCTTCGTCGCGCATAACCCCTTTCGGAAAGCCGCAGTCGTTCATAATTATCGTCGGACGGACGAATTCGTCGTATTCACCTCTCGCATAAGAGTTGAGGATCGCATCTACCGGAGTTTCAGCACGCAGTCCTAATCCCAGTGTGAGTGCGTCGTAAGCCTGCTCAACTCTTTCCCAGCGGTTGTCACGGTCCATCGCGTAGAATCTTCCCATGACAGTCGCAATTTCGCCAAGATTTTCCTTTTTCATCTTCTCGTCGAGTTCTCTGACATAGTTTATCGCGCTCTGAGGCGGCGTGTCACGTCCGTCAAGGAAGCAGTGGACAACGACTTCGAGCTTGTTTCTCTTTCCGAATTCAAGCAGAGCATAAAGGTGTTCCATCGAGCTGTGGACTCCGCCGGGAGAAACGAGACCCATGAGATGAAGAGTTCCGCCGTGGATTTTGAGTTCTTTAACAGTCTCTTTAAGCACCGGATTTTCAAAAAAACTGCCGTCTTCGATCGCTCTGTCGATCTTGGTGAGATCCTGGTACACTACTCTGCCTGCCCCGATATTGGTGTGACCTACTTCGCTGTTCCCCATCTGCCCTTTCGGAAGACCGACATCAAGTCCGCTTGCCGAGAGTTGACACTTCGGCGACGAAGCCAGAAGTTTATCGATATTAGGCGTTTTTGCTGTTTTAACAGCATTGAAATCGCTGCTTTCCCTGATCCCGAACCCGTCGAGAATCATGAGCATGACTTTTTTGTTTTCCATAATTCACCTCAATAAATTTTTGATATTTCTGTTTTCGGATAGTATCTCTTCAAAATAAAGCGGAAATCCTTGCCTTTGCGGCCGAGAGAAACCGCTCCCATCTGGCTCATTCCGACTCCGTGCCCCCAGCCCGCTCCGTTGAATATCCACTCATTCCCTTCTTTCCGTGCAAGAAATGCCGAGCTGTATAAATTATTCAATAATCTTCGAATATTAAGTTCTCCGTAAACCACAAGTTTTCCCGCGCTTCCGACAAATTCGATTTTGTAGATCCTTCCGGAAACTCCGCGCGATAACACCCTGATTTCGCTGATATTTCCTATCTTTTTGCGCGAATTGACAAGTTCGTTAAGTTTTTCCTGCGCAAAACGGACTTCCCAGCGGTGTCTTTTATTCATTTTGATGTTGTCTTCGCCGTAATCGCTTTCGAGAAATTTCTTGAGATCATCTTCTTTTGAAAGGTCTAGATCCAAAGCTTCGTCGCCGTCCCAGACACCGGTCAGATAAGGCTTTTCAGCGGTAAACCAGACGTTTCTGATGTCTTCTGTCCTGCCGCCCGCACTTGAGCAGTAAGGAGCTCTCGCGACATGCGATCCGTTGAAAAGAAGCACCTGCCCTTCTGTTTCTTTCACCGCCTGAACGAATTTGGAATCGATTTTTCCTTCCCATATAACTTTCTGGCAGTGGACTTCGCTACAAATGTGCCATATTTCCGAAACGTGACGCTTGCCGAGCTGCATGAAAATGTCGGTCCTCGCAGCGACAGCCTGCGCTTTTAATGTTTCAAGCGGAGCCGAAAGAAACATCTCGCCGGGAAGGATGCGCTGCAGGATGTTTTCGACTGAATCTTCGATCACAAGTTCCCCTTTTGAGCCAGAGAGCGGAGTTATAAAGTAATTTTTGTCTCCGGGGTATGAATCACCGTTTGCCATAAAACCAGCATTAGGATGAATCAGTATTAAATCCGGGCACTTATAATTTTTCCCTTCATCGGTTTTTACCTTTATTTCAGACTTTGCGTTTGTTTCGTGCACCGGGATCGAAACAATATTCTGGTCAGGGAACATCTCTCTGAATTTACTGAGTAATTCTTCAGCTTTTGACTTTTCGAAAAGCTTTTTCGAAGTGATGAAATATTCCCGGTTGTCGATAGTGGATCTGTTTATCGAAAATATCGCGCCGTGGACAAAAATCTCGGTCTCCATACCGGTTTTCATGCTCCACAGTTTCGACTTTTCGGCATTACTTTTAAGCTCGTTCTGGGCAAGTTCCTGAAAAGCGATTCTGTATTTAACAACAGCCGGAGTAAAATTTCCGACCGAAAAAGTGAATGATTTCGCGTTGATCTCGCTGCTTCCACACTCAAAACTCTTTATGTTCTCAATCTTCGCACCGTTTTCATAACTTTTCACATGAACTCGTATGTAAGGAATGTTGTTCCTGAATGAAAACGACGCGCTGTGCAGAAAATCGAACTCCTTCGAAATATCTGCCTGCAAAGCCTGAACGAAGAGCAAACAAAGGAAAAAGAAAATATATTTACGCACTGAAGCCTCGACTGCTAAGCAACTCAACAAAACACAGGCAAAATAGCACAAACGGAGCTCAGTTTCAAATGAAATCACCAATTTATTTTATTGTTCGGAATCGCAACAGGAATCGAAGCATTTCTGGAAAGGATTTAGATATTTTTCGACCTCTTTTGTCATTATGCACACATATAAAAATAGCACAAAAACCGATTATGCGCAGGTATAAGCGATTTAGACGATCTCCCAGTGTCCGTTTTTTCTGCCGCCCGACCGTTTGATCCGGCCTGATAAACGGAGTTTTTTGACATGATAAAACACGCCGTCTTCGGTTATTTTGAATTTTAGTGCGAGTTCTTTTGTTGTTATGTGAGGATTTTCTTTTATCGCACCGAAAATCTTTTCCGTAGTCTTTTCCGTAGAATCGGGGCTGTTTTCCGTAGTGTTTTTTACGGGAATGACTTCTTTTTCCGTAGTAAATTCGTTTTTTTCCGTAGTTTCTTCCGAAACTTTTCCGGTATATTTGGCGTAGTCGATATGGGTTTCTCTGTTTTTGAGCTCGTTGTGCTCGTCTAAAAGAAGGTTCCGGAAAAATTTTTCGAGAAAAACGGGATTTTCGGAAATTCCTTTCTGAAGATTGGTGTAGTTTGCCCTGACAAGCGCGTTTCTGAAATACCAGCTGTTCTGCGCAAAGATGTCGTTATCGGCCTTAAAGCCGAGCGAACGCAGATATTTTATCGTGAAAACAGCCGTTGTCCGCGTGTTTCCCTCGCCGAAAGCGTGGATCTGCCACAGCCGCGAGACAAAAAAAGTGATGTGGCGGACTATTTCATCCATCGAAAGATTTTTGTAACGGAACTTTTTCTCCTGCATGAAATCGTATTCCAAAGCTGTTTTCAGCTCGAAAGCCGCGCCGTACATAACGGTATCGCCGTTCAATACCCACTCGTTTTTTGTTATGTCGTAGTCACGGAGCCGCCCTGCAAACTTGAAAATCCCCTCAAAAAGGCGTTTATGAACCGCTATCAGATACGACGGACTGAAATTGAAGGAAGGTTCGCTCAGAATCTGCGCAATGCGGCTTGAAACCTTGTCAGCCTCCTCTGTGCGGTTGTCAGCATTTTGGAGCCTGAAAGATTTGTTTTTGTAATAAGAATTGATGAGACGGCTTACATCATCGAACGAAATCTCGCCTTCAATGTTGCGTTTTGCCGTATGGTAAAGGTATTCCGAAGGTTTTAGCCCGTCCACCTGCTGCAGACCGATGGCAGTAGCCCATGCGAAAGTTTTCTCTTTTTTGTCCGCACCCGTGTGGCGGAGATATTTCTCAAAATCGGCTTCGTAAGGACTTTTTTCCGGCATTTTTTGCCCCGTTTTTATCCAAAAATTTCAAGACATTTCCGAAATGTCACCAAAAACAGAGGATTATACACAATTTTTAGGGAAATGCGAGATTTAAGATGACAATAAAACCGCGCAAACCCCTTAAAATTAAAAATATTATTGATTTTTTGCAAAAAATCGTTATTCTCCCATACTTTTTCCGGAATTTGGCCGGTATGTTTTTCACACACGAGTTTTTTTAAGGAGAAAAAATTGAAGTATTTGGTCACATCAGCTTTGCCTTATGCGAACGGACCGATCCACCTCGGTCACCTTGCAGGGGCTTACCTTCCCGCCGATGTTTTCGTACGTTATCTCCGCAACATGAAGAGAGATGTCGTCTACGTCTGCGGAACGGATGAACACGGCGTCCCGATCACGATCAATGCGGAATCACGCGGGATCACACCCGAAGACGTCGTAAAAGAAAATCACGAGCTTATCGCACGCGGTTTTGAAATGGCTGAAATGTCTTTTGATATATTTTCTGGAACCCACAACGATATCGAGAAGGAACTTTCGCAGGATTTCTTCAAGAGACTTGATAAAAACGGATTCATTTCGGTAAGAAACGTCGAACAGTTCTACTGCGAACACGACAAGATGTTCCTTCCAGACCGTTACGTCGAAGGAACATGCCCCATCTGCAAGGATCCTGGAGCACGCGGAGATCAGTGTGACAAATGCGGAAACGCTCTTAATTCGCTCGATCTCATCAACCCGAAATGCAAAATCTGCGGTCAGACTCCGGTGAAGAAAAGCTCAAAACACTGGTTCCTTGACCTCGACAAATTTGAAAAAAGGCTCGATGCATGGCTTGAAACGAAAGAAAACTGGAAAAGCAACGTCAAGGCTTTCTGCAAACAGTGGTTTGAAAGAGGTCTCGAGCCGAGAGGTATCACCCGCGATATTTCGTGGGGCGTTCCCGTTCCCGTCGAAGGAGCCGAAGGAAAAGTCCTTTACGTCTGGTTTGATGCACCTATCGGTTACATCGCGTTCACGAAAGAGCTTTTCGCGAAGAGAGGCCTCGACGAAAACGAATGGGAAAAATGGTGGAAAGGCGGCGACGATGTCAAACTCATACATTTTATCGGAAAAGACAACATCGTTTTCCACTCGATAATCTGGCCTGCAATGCTCATGGGTCAGGAAGACGGCTGGAAACTTCCGGACGAAATTCCGGCAAACGAATTCCTCAACCTCGAAGGTCAGAAAATATCGACAAGCAGAAACTGGGCGATCTGGGTACACGACTTCCTTGAGAGATTCAACCCCGATTCGGTCAGATTCTACCTTGCGACGATCGCGCCGGAAACTAAGGATTCAGACTTCTCGTTCAAAGGTTTTCAGGATGCCAACAACGGCATGCTCTCCGCTATCTACGGCAACTTCGTGAACAGAAACCTTGCTTTCATCAACAAGTTTTTCGGCGGAAAGATCGAAGGAGAAATAAAATCCTCTGAAGAAGACGACAAAATGTGGGAAGACGTCAACAAGGAACTTAAAGAAATCCTCGACTGCTACGAAACTTTCCGTGTGAGAGACGCAGCTTTCCACATCATGGAAATAGGACGAATCGCAAACAAATACTTTGACACAATGGCTCCGTGGGCACTCAGAAAGAGCGATCCGGAGCGCTGCAACGGCGTATTTGTAAACTGTCTCAACTTAATCGACAAAATGGCCACGGTTCTGGAGCCGATAACTCCGGCCGCGAGCAGAAAGGTCAAACGAATGTTGAATCTGCCGGAAGTGTTCGATTTTACTAAACTTTATGAACACAATATAACTAACGGAATAAAGCTTGGTGAAGTAGAGATACTTTTCGGAAAGATCGATGACGAAACTATTGCCGCCGAGAAATCGAGATTAGGCAATAATCATTGATACCATAGCTCACATTTTTATTTTTTTGTAAGGCTGAACTGCACTTATGGGGGTATTTTTGCTTTGCTCACATTTTTTGTGGAGGAAAAATTATGAGTGACAAAATTATTGAGCTCGTCGGAATTTCGAAAGAATTCGACGGCGGCACTTTGGCTGTTTCTGACTTCAATCTTCATGTGAACCGTGGCGAATTTGTCACGTTTTTGGGTCCGTCCGGCTGCGGAAAAACGACTACGCTGCGAATGATCGCCGGTTTCGAGATCCCTACGAGCGGTAAGATCCTGCTTAACGGCAAGGATATAACGAACCTTCCGCCGTATCTCAGGCCGGTAAACACCGTTTTCCAGCGTTACGCACTTTTTCCCCATCTGAACGTTTACGACAACATCGCGTTCGGCCTCAAACTCAAAAAAATAAAAACGACTTCCAAAGATAAAAACGGCAACGTCATAGAAAAATTCGAACATCTCAAAAAGTCGGAGATCGACGAAAAAGTCAGCCGGGCTTTGAAGATGGTTGACCTCGAAGAGTTCGAAAAAAGAAAAGTCACTACTCTTTCCGGCGGTCAGCAGCAGAGGATCGCGATAGCACGCGCTATCGTCAACGAGCCTGAGATCCTTCTTCTCGACGAGCCGCTTGGTGCGCTCGACCTCAAAATGAGAAAGGACATGCAGCTCGAGCTCAAGGATATGCAGAGAAAACTCGGAATAACATTCATCTACGTCACGCACGACCAGGAAGAAGCCCTCACGATGAGCGACAGGATCGTTGTCATGAAAGACGGCGAAGTTCAGCAGATCGGCACTCCGCAGGACATCTACAACGAACCAACGAACGCTTTTGTTGCCGACTTTATCGGCGAGAGCAACATTTATAACGGCACGATCGTCGGCGACAGAAAAGTACGTTTCATCAACAAGGTTTTCGACTGCGTTGACGATTTCGAGATCAATGCGAAAGTCGATGTCGTCGTCAGACCTGAAGATGTCGAGATCGTAAAACCGGAAGAAGGAATCGTCTCAGGCCAGATCGTTTCCTCTATTTTTAAAGGTGTCCACTACGAAATGATCATGATGGTCGGCAAAAGTGAAGTCATGATCCAGTCCACGAAAGAGGTCAAAGTCGGCGATACGATCGGGATCCGCGTAAGCCCTGATAACATCCACATCATGAAACGCGACTTCGTTTCGAACGTTTACGACGGCTATATCGACAAAATCAACAAAGTCCACTTTGCCGAAGGCGCTTTCGAGTGCGATGTCACGCAGCTTTACCCCGGTTCTCACCTCGATTCTGAAGGTTATGTCATCACGACTGCCGGTGAAAAGATCGACCTTACCAATGTTCCGGTCAGAGTCGAAGTCGGCCTCAAAGATATCGAAATTATCGACAACGATGAAGACGGCGATGCAAGAGGTTCTATAATTTCAATAGTTTACAAAGGCGACCACTACCAGATCATCATCTGCACCGATGAGGAAGAGGAAGAAATCGTCTGCGACACTGAATACCTCTGGAACGAAAACGACCGTGTCAGCGTCAAGATACCGAAGGATAAGATCAAACTTACTTTGAAGGCGGTGGAAAAGAAATGAACGGACTGAAATTTTCAAGAAAGCAGCTGGGCATTCCATACGCGGTTTTTCTTATCGCGTTCGTCGTAGTTCCCCTTCTGCTTATAACTTTATATGCTTTCACTAAAAAAGTTCCCGCCGACAAGGCGACTTTCACGATCGCGGGCGAATCGGTCTCTTTCGCAGTTTCGAATTTCTCTGACTTTTTCTCGAAATCGGCGAATATCAGAGTCCTTTTCGTAAGTTTCGGATTGGCGATAATCACTACGATCGTCAGCCTTTTCATCGCCTATCCGGTCGCATACATCCTTTCTAAGACGAAATTCAACAAAGGCGGCGTTCTCCTCGTCCTTTTCATCCTTCCGCTCTGGATAAATTTCGTTCTCAGAACTGCCGCGATGAAGGAGCTGCTTTACTTCGTCGGCATGTACAAATCGAACAGTTTCAGCTTCATAAACACCCTCATCGGCATGGTTTACGACTATCTTCCGTTTGTCATCATGCCGTTATATTCGGTCCTGGTCAAAATCGACAAAAGCTATGCCGAAGCAAGTGCTGACCTCGGCGCGAAGCCTGTGACCACCTTCCTTTCGGTCACACTTCCCCTTTCGATGCCGGGAATCGTGAGCGCGATATCGATGGTCCTCCTCCCGACGACTACAAGCTACGTCATCAGCGATACTTTGGGCAACGGAAACGTCACGATCGTCGGAAAGATAATCGAAACTCAGTTCCTCACGATGGACAACTGGCACGCCGGCAGCACGATCGCACTCGTCCTTCTCGTAATAATTTTCCTTTCGATGTTCTTGAGCGGCAAATTTACTGAAGAAGAGGACGAAAGCGCAGGGAGGGCTAACTTATGGTAAAGAAAATAATCGGCGGAAGCTACATAACTCTGGTCCTTTTCCTTCTTTACGCCCCTATCCTTCTCCTTTTCGTTTACAGTTTCAACATGTCGCGTGAAATAGGGATCTGGTCTCCGGAATGGGGTTTTGACCTTTACTACAAACTCTGGAGCAATACCGACCTCATGGAAACGGTCGTCAACACGATCGTTCTCGCACTTGCGGCGGGCTTCATTTCAACAGTTCTCGGCACAATGGGCGCAATCGGAATGTTCTATTCAAGCCGTCGCGTCAACAGAACGATGAACGAGCTCACCAAAATACCGATAATAAATGCGGAAGTCGTCACGGCCATATCGATCGCACTCATCTGCACGATGTTCGGTTTCGGAAGGTCGTACGCGTCGCTTCTTATCGGGCACGTAGTCCTCACCGTTCCGTTCGTCGTCCTTTCGGTCATCCCGAAACTCAAACAGATGGACAACAACCTTTACGAAGCAGTACTTGATCTCGGCGCAACTCCGACAAAGGCAATTTTCCTCATAGTTATTCCGGAAATTCTCCCCGGAATCATTTCGGGGTTCCTGCTCGCGATAAACATTTCGCTTGACGACTACATTATCACGAGTTTCACGAAACCTTCGACTTTCAAGACGATTTCGACTTACGTTTACGATGCCTACGCAAAGGGCGGAAAAAGTTCGTCCGTTCCCGCGCTCAGGGCTCTTTTCGCGATAATTTTTGTCGTAATGATCGCTTATGTGGTCATTCATTCTTTTATACAATCAAGAAAATCTAGACTGGAGGGGTCAAGATGAAGAAATTTTTTGCACTTTTTCTTTCTTTTTCACTTTTGTTCAGCCTTCTCCCGCTTTTCGGCGAAGGCGACGTTGTGGAACTCAGGGTCTACAACTGGGAAGATTACATTTCTATCGATGACGGCAGCGGCGAAAGCGTTGATTTGATTAAGAAATTCGAACAGCACTGCAAAGAAAAGTTCGGTCTTAACGTCAAAGTAAAATACTCGACTTTCGGAACGCTTGAAAATATGTACAACGAGCTCCAGCTCACCAAAACCAAAGCAGAAGACGGCTCATACACCTATGCTTACGACCTCGTATGCCCGTCCGACTACATGCTCCAGAAGATGATAATCGAAGGAATGGTCGAAAAATACGATTACACCATCGAAGAAGGAAAACTCGGACACGTCAACGGCTACTACGACAACGCTTCGAAATTCATCGTCGATCTCTTCAAAAAATACGGCTGGCAGGATTACGCGACCGTTTACATGTGGGGAACGATGGGTTATGTTTACAATCCCGCAGTTTTCGAGAAACTTCCAGGCTACCAAAAAGGTGACGAAGCTCACTGGGATTTCATCTGGAAGGAATACGCGAAGAACCTCGGAACGATCAAGGATTCGATCCGCGACACCTACGCTCTCGCACTCGGATACGTCTACAGAGACGAACTCACTGAACTTGCAAAAAGCTACAAATCTGGCTCGCTCACGAAAGACCAGTATGCCGACAAACTCGTCGCCCTTTTCAACAGAGCAGACGAAGAATCGGTAAAGAAAGTCGAAGAAGCGCTTTCCGTTCTCAAGGAAAACATCTACGGATTCGAAGTCGACAGCGGCAAAAAGGACATGGCTACCGGCAAGATCGCGATCAACTTCGCATGGAGCGGAGACGCAGTATACACGCTCGACACCGCTGACGAAGACGAAAACGGCGCGGAACTTTACTACGCAGTTCCCGAAGAAGGCAGCAACATCTGGTTTGACGGCTGGGTAATGCCCAAAGGCGCGAACGTTCCGCTTGCACAGGAATTCATCAACTTCCTCGCACAGCCCGAAAACGCTAAGGCAAACATGGATTACATCGGCTACACCAGCGCGATCGGCGGCGAAGAGATGTTTGAAAACTGCGTTGACAACTACGGAACCTACATCATGGTCGAATGCGAAGCTCCGAAAGAAGGCGAAGCTGAAGAAAAACCTGCTGAAAGTGAAGAAAAAGCCGAAGCCGAAGGCGAAGAAGAGGAAGAAGAATCGGAACCTTTCTTCGACAAAGAAAGCGGCAAATACTACTGCGACAAGTATGTCGGAGAGCTCAGCGAAGAAGAACTCAACAAATTCAAAAACGCTGACGGCACCTACAACTTCCTCTACCCCGACTACGACAAGGACGACAACGTAACCGGAATGCACAAAGAAGAGAACGTCACCCTTTACAAGAACGACCTCAACTACTTCTTTGCGAACAAAACCACCGACGCAGCTGAAGAAAAGACCGACTTTACAGTCATCACCGATACGATCGGCAGACAGTGCTCGGCACAGTATCCGACCGAAGACATCGTTTCACGCTGCGCAATCATGAAATACTTTGATGACACCGAAATGCGCCGCCTCAACGACATGTGGGACGAAGTCAAAGTCTCATCATCAGGCATGTCGATGGTAATTCCCGTCATCATCGTAGTTCTCACCTTACTCGTTTTCGTAGTCGTCGCGATTATGAAGAGAAGATAATCAGTCAAACATGACTTTCTGCGGGGGCTGAGCCCCCCGTTTTTTTTAGGAATTAAAAAAAATAAGTTATTAAAATGATTTTTTATGTATAATACTGCGATTTTTGAGGGAGGAGAAAATGAGTCCCCAGACAGAAATGGACAAAAATCTGTTGGTCGTAACGGCAATTCAGGGTTATGCCGCGAATCATAACATTTCAGAATCTGCAACCTACGAAAAATTCGCCCAGCACGACATGATCTCGCTCATTCGCGAACAGTATGATGCCCTTCACACGCAAGACCTTGAAGAAACTGTCGCTTTTGCCGAAGATGTTATGAAACGCTACGAACACAGCGAGGTTTAAAAAATGCTTTTATACCACGGAACAAACACAAGATTCACAAAAATAGATCTTTCTCGCTCTAAAGACAAGCGCGATTTCGGCAAAGGCTTTTATCTCACAACTATCTTTGAACAGGCTGAAAGATGGGCGAAAAACCAGTTCATCAGATACGGCGGCGACGGCAGTTTCGTTAAAATTTACGAATATACTCCAAGTTCAGATCTGAAAATCCTCTCATTCGACTCTATGAACAAGGAATGGCTTGAATTTGTGAAAGACAACCGCATAAAAGGCGGCATCACGCATGATTACGACATCGTCTGCGGTCCTGTAGCAAACGACAATACGATGCGGACTATCGCGCTTTATATTTCAGGCGTATACAACGCGGAACAGGCTTTGGAAAAACTCGCCTTTTTCAAAGTGAACGATCAAGTTTCATTCCATACCAAGAAAGCACTTTCTTCCCTGAAATGGAAAGAAGACAAAGAGGTTTAACATGCCCCACTACACCTACAAAAATCAAGACATAACCATTGATATTCTTATGAAAATCGAGCATGTAGTCCGCATTCTCGCGGAAAAACATGGCAAATCTTTCGATGAAATGCTACAACAATTCTATGCATCCAAAACATTTGCTGCCCTTAAAAAAACCGAATCCTGCATGTGGGCTGAAAGTGCGGAATTCATCGCGGATGATTTTGAGAGAGAAAAAAACGCTTAAAAAATCACCATTAATTGCAATAAAGTAAGAGGAAAACCATTATAAGTTCTTAGTCATTATCCTGATTACCAGAGTTTTCGCAGTCGTCGCTATTATGAAGAGAAGATAAAATCAGTCCTTTTTGATTCTGATATTCCAGAAAAGATAAGCCAAGTTCGAGAGGACTTTCGGAACTCTTTTGATCAAATTTATTGAGGGAGCGCGTTTTTCATCGAGAGAAACTGGGACTTCGGCGATTTTTATGCCGGCGCGCTCAGCACGGATGACGAATTCGCTTGCAAAAATGTCTTTGCCGACAAGGCATTTGTCCATAACCGGCATGAGCGGCTCTTTGACGAAGGCCTTAACGCCGTGAGTGTCGGTTCCTTTGAGTCCGAGAAGGATCTTGAGCATCATATTCAAAACGAATGTCGCGAACCTGCGCCCGAGAGGCCTCTGGTCGTTGGCACCTTTCGCCCGTTTCGAGCCGACAACCATTTCTGCCCCGCCCTCTTTAAAAATTTTGAGTGCGTCCCGGTAAAACTCCGGCAAACACAAATCTATCTCGTCGCAGACAACGATCTCCCCTTTAGCGCGGCGTATCCCGGCCTGAAGCGCAAGACCGTAGTCAGGTTCAGGATGGTGAAAAATCGTGACAAAAGAATCGTGTTTCGAAAGTTCTTCCCCTTTTGCCAAAGTATTGTCTTTACTTCCGTTTTCGGCAAGAATCAGCTCAAAATCGAAATCGTCGGAAAATTCGGAAAGAGTTTTCTTGAGATTTTCAACAGCCGACTCAAGAATTTTTTCTTCGTTGTAAACCGGAATTACGATTGAAACCAGTTTTTTCGACATTTTTCAACCTCCTGAAAAACATACCGCGGAAATATATTTTACCTCTCGAAAGAGTCAACTTTTAACGGCTGATTCTGCAATAGGAAATTTTGCGAGACACCTTAAATTTATACAAATATTCTAAGGCAATCATTTTTTAAAGCTCAAAAAATCAGCTTTTATCTGTTTTCCATCTAAGCTATCCGGCAGTTGGCGAAATTTGAGAAAAATTACTATAGTAAATTTTTGTTTACTTTTTATATTTTTTATAGTAATCAGGGTTTCGCATAATTTACTGTTCTTTTCAAAAAGAATTTTCGGCTATCTTAATATTTAATGTGCTTTAGTTTTTTTAACAACGGAGGAAACGATGAAAGAAAGCATTAAAAACAGAATTATTGAAAAGGCAAGAGACCTTCTTTTCAGATCTTCGGAAGAAGACATCACGATGAATCTCATCGCAAAAGAACTTGGTATCACAGCACCGACGCTCTACCACTATTTTAAAGGAAAAGACGAACTCATCGCAGCTGCTCAGGCACTGGTAACGACCGAAATCAACGCGATCATCTCTCTCAAGTTCCCGCCTTCAATTCCGGCAGAAATGAAGATTTTGACGACCACCGGTCAGATTGCCGAGTACTTCATGAAAACAGACGTTCCCCCTTTCTATCTTATCGAAGATCCGAAAGACAGACCTGTTCTTCTTAAAGAGTTCAGAGAAAAATTCGCAGTTATGTTTGATGCTTATGTAAAGACAAGAAAAGGTTTCAAACTTTCTTCTCAGCACGCTATGTACCGCTATCTCGCACTCATGGCAGCAGATATTCTCAACTGCAAAAGCAACGGTTCAAAACTTCCTGAAGATTTCGCTGAAATTATTTTCGGAATAGTTTTCAACAGCTAAATTATCTTAATCCGCCTACGATTTTCCAATTCCCGTCATCAGCTTTTTTCAGAGAAATAACTTCCTGCTGATTTTCTAATTTTTCTGAAATCCCGCCTTCTTTCGTTTTGAAAGCAAGATCAAAATACTGCATGACTTCGGCATTGGTTTCGTCAGTAGAGAGCGAGAGAAGTTTTCTCCCTTTAAGAGCGTAATTTATTTCGGAAAATACTTCTGAATTCTGTCTGAAATCCGACAAAAGTTCGTCTCTCGATGCAAAGTCGGCGTGAATAACACTTTCAAAAAGCGGATAATCGTTGTTTGAAAGTGCGGTTTTTCTTGTATCGAGCGGATAAAAAATGTCGTGAACAAGCTGCGGGGCGATCTTTCTTCCGCTATCCTTAAGTTCTTCGATGTTATCTATTTTCCAGCCTATCTTCTCCTTCAGCATCGTTACTTTTTCAAGCCTGCCAAGAAGCATCGCGGCGGCCGGATCTTCCGTAGTTTTGAACGAAAGATCAAAATCTATCAGCGCTGAAGCCTTTTTTGTAAGGGGATTGTAAGAAGTGAATTTTATTGAATTTATCGTGTACTCATATTCAGTGAAATAAAAATGCCGGTACTTAAGCTGATCCAGATATTCCTTTCTGTTCGGGAAATCGTCGGTAAGAAGCAGAGCGAGTTTGTTCGTCAGTCCTTTATTTGTAAGATCTTCTCTGATTTCAAGGATCTTCAGGGCATCCTTCTGCTCGCTTTCAGGCATGGAGCAGCCGGAAAAAACGAAAACAGACAATAATATGACAAAGGATAGAATATTGATTTTATTTATTGTTTTCATCAGAAGCCTCTTCTGTTCCGGTCGTTTCTTTTTCAGCCTCTTCTTCGCTGTTTTCTTTCTTTTCTTCGTTGGTTTCTATTTTGAAATACTCCTCTTTCGATTTCGGAGGACATTTTTTATTCAGTTCTCCGATCCTTTTCAGATTTTTGTCTGTCGTAACCTTGAAGTTGGCTTCAATATGCTGAAGTCTCAGGAAAACTCCGGCGCATTTTTTTCTTTTTGCATAAAATTCGGCAACTCTCAAATCCTTTTCAATGAGTATCAATTCAGCTTCCTCAAGTTTTTTCTTTCCTTCTTCAATGTTCTTGTCTTCCGGATACTTTTCAAGGTATTCCCTGTAAAGCACAACAGCCTTTTCGACTACCGAAATATCGCGTTCGGCAGGATTCGGCAGAGCGAAAAAGTCAAAAGGTTTCTGCGCAAGATAGCTGTGAGCCTTGTAAAGAAGCGCCTCCGGTGCCGATTCGTGGTTGGGATGACGCTTCAAAAAGGTTTCGAAAACAGTTATAGCCGACATATATTCTTCTTTTTGATAGTAAGTTTTGCCGAGCGCGACAGTCGCGAAAGGTTCGTATTTGCTGTAACTGAAGTCTGAAATAACTTTCATAAAACGGTTTTCCGCATTGCTTAAATCTCCTTTTTCGAGATAAAACAAACCTTCCTGATATATTTTGTCGGCGTCAGATTCTGTACTTTTTATAACCGGAGTCTTGCTGCACGAAAAAATAAGCAGAACATTCGCCAGAACAATAAAAAACGATATTTTTTTCATCATAAAGTCCCTCTCTTGACTGCGCGGATCGAGCCGAGTTCGACCCAGCCTTCGACATTGTCCTGAAAACCTTTTACCTTGTACCATGAGCCGCTTGACGAAACGACGTTTATTATTTCACCTTCTTTAATTTTTCCAATTTCTTTGAGCGACGAGTCCGGGCCGCTTCTAAGAACTTCGCCTTTTATCGCAACTGCCCAGTTTTCTTTAAGATTTTCGTTGTAATTCAAGTAGTACAAAGTTGCGCTTACACACATGACGAGAAAAACAGGAAGCAGTATTATCTTCAGCCGCCAGTCGCTTCCCAAACAGAGGAGCGTAAGGATCGCGGCAAATGCATAAAACGAAATAAAAAACAAAATCAAAAGCCAGTCGAGTGCGAAAACAGGAGTCGTTAAAGCTTTCGGAATCGAAATTTCTAGATCTTTCGCAACGATGTCGAGGTTGTTTTTCGCCTCGGGAAAATCAGGCGCGTTCTGGAGGGCCTGCAGATAAAAATAGAGTGCCTCGCCTTTTCTGCCCAAAGCTTCGGAAGTTACGCCCAAATTATAGGAATAAAGCGGATCCCATTTGTTTTTTTCTGAAAATTTCGAGTAAAAAGCATTGTATGCGCCGGTATAATCCTTCTTTATGTAAAGCGAAAATCCGTCATCTGCAGAGAGCGAAACCGAGAAAAGAAGCGCGAAAATTAAAATTATTTTCTTCATCATTTTGCAAAACCTCTCGGATCAAGCAGTTTTATAGCGTCCTCTTTCAAAGACGAAATGTCGGCACCTGTGATACCGGAATATGATATTTCTTCTATAGTCCTGATAAAATCAGTTATTCTGTCAGTCTTTTCGCCGTATTTCTGCTTCAGCGAATTGATACGCTCACCTTTGATCTTTATTCCGTAAAGGTCTTCCAATGCATCGTAAAAACTGTTCAGAAGTTCCGTAGGATCTTTTGCGTTTATGATTTTATTTTTCCACTTATTCATTTTCGCGCCTGTTGAAAGAGCTCTGTAGGATCTCATTTTGACTTTCATTCTTATAATAAATGCCGCAAGCACGATCGCAAACGGAATGAGTATCGCAAGCCTGAACCATTTTTTTTCGGTGAGCGGGCTGATCTCATACTTTTTGACATTTGCCGGAAGTTCCTTCAGAAGCTCAAAGGAAACGGCTTCCCTTTCCTCTGCTGAGTTGTCTTCGACACCGCTTGTTTCTTTGACGTTCACTCTGATTCCGGCAAGGCCGGGATCGCGCCAGCCGTTTTCGCGGCTGAAAAACTCGAATCCTTTCACTTTTATCGAAGTTTCCCCTTTTTTCAGACCTTTGACCATGAATTTGTAGGTCTTTGTTCCGCAGTAGCCTTTCGGAGTCACCGAAACAGAAGAATTTATTTCGGGCGAGAATATTTTTAAATTCGGATTGCTTTCGAGTGCTATTTCCGCATCCTGGAAGTTACCGCAGCCCTTTATTGAAAAAGTCAGCGTTTCCAGCATGTTGTCTTTATCGAGAGTAAGATTTTCCTTGTCTGCGGAAACAGTAAAATCACCGAAAACGCCGTTTTTATGCATCTCTTTTTCAGGCATCGGCTTCAGCGGAACTTTCACGCCGACAGATGAAATCGTTGCTTTTCTTGTCGAGAAAAACGAGCCTGTGATGACATCCATTATCATCTGCGTTCCTTCTATCGTATCGGTTGTTCCGTCAGGAATCAGAATGTAAGTTTTTATCGGCGCATAGTCATAAACCTTGCCGTCAATGCTTAACCGCTTGAAATTAAGCCTGGTTTCCGCCTTTTCGTCTTTCCAGCAGTTCTCGAAAACGGGAAGTTTGTAGAAATTGACGTCGCTTATCGAATTCGGCTTTACAAAAAGGTAGTAACTTACACTGAGCGGCTCTCCCACATAGAGATCGTTCGCCGGATTTACAATGGTTCTGATAAAATAATCAGGCGTTTTCTTTTCCCATTCGCTGAGAGGAGCCATCAACGAATTTGCCCGTTTTTCGTAGTAATTTTCATTTGTTGTGTCAGGCTCCGCTTCGTTTTGAGGTGCATTCTGGGCACTGTTTGAATTTGCCTGGGCACTGCCTCCGCCCTGCCCTGTTACCGTTATTGTGACTTTGTTCGACTTTATCGTTTTCCCTTTTACTTTGAGCGCTGCTGGACCGATCTCAAAAACTCCGGCTTTTTCGGCACGCAGAGCATAAGAATAAGTGATCGAGCTTTTTTTCTCGAATTTTCCGTTGATTATGCTGATCGAATTTGACTGCGACTGCGAGCGGTTTTCGACTGTGAAATTGGCAAAATCGGGCTCTTCGATCGAATCAAACGAGCCTTCCGCCGTGAGAACGAAGCCGAAAAGAGCGTCTGTCTGAACTATTTCACTGTCGGTCGAAAGAGTTATAGTCTGCGGAAAAGCGAAAAACGGCAATAAAATCAATGCCGTAAAAACCAGTTTTTTTATAATGAAATCACTCAATTTTCCCTCAAAAATCACCAAGTCTGATCACTATCCGACTTTTGCTCCTTCTTTAGCATGAAAGGAGATATTTGCAAATTTTTCCGCTGTTTGAACTGCTTCAGAACAGAGCTTTCCTTCGGTTTGTCGTCGTTTTGCTGCTCGTCATCCTGTTCTTCGGCTTCTGCAGTTGAGCTCTGGTTTTCTTCGTCCTGAGTTTCGTTATCTTCATCGTTCATACCGGAATTCTGCTCGTCATCGTTTCCTTCGCCGTTTTCATCATTTTGTTCAGCAGACTCTTGATTTTGTTCATCTTTCTGTTCATTGTCAGGATTTTCATTTTGTTCTTTTTCGTCCTGTTTTTCCTGATTTTGATCTTTATTCTCCTGATCCTGCTGTTCCTGATCCTGATCTTTATTCTCTTGATCCTGCTGATCCTGGTTTTCCTGCTGCTGTTTCTGCTGTTCTTCCTGCTCTTTCTGCTGCGCGATAATTCTTCTAACAATTTCAAGGTTTTCGGCAGACTCCTTACTCGGTTCCTCTTCGAGCGACTTCATGTAGAATTTTTCAGCATCCTGATATTTTCCGAGCCCTGCAAACGAGTTTCCCATGTTGTGAAATATTTTCGAGCGGAGATTTTCAGTCGTTTTTCCTGTTTCGAGCGACTTCTGGTATGCGTTCAAAGCCTCTTCAAATTTCTGCTGGCTCTGCAGAGCATTTCCCAAGTCGTAATATGCTTCTGCGTTGTTCTCAAGCCGTTTCGCCGCCTTATCGAATTCTTTTTCGGCTTCTTCCATCTCTCCGACGGCATATTTTTTTCTCCCTTCACGGCTTTCGGGAGCCTCTTTTTCAAAAGGAGAAAAAGCCTGTAAAAACAATGGCATAAATGCAAAAATCAACAAAAATGACAATCTATTTTTCATGTTTGCCTCCCCGTCCCGCAAAAGAGAGAAGATAGTAGACAAAAAAGACTATTATTCCGAAAAGAAGCGGGATCTGGAACCGTTCCTTGTATATGTTCACGATCCTGCTTTCGCCGCGCGAACTCTTTTTGAAATTTTTGATATAGGAACTCAGAGTGTCCCCTTTTTTGATTTCGACTGCCCCCAAAACCGAGATGCACTTGTCGAAGAAACCTTTATCTATTTTTGAGATAACTGTCTGATTTCTTTTATCTTTCAGATAGCTGTCGCCGATTTTGACAGGAGCGCCGTCTTCGGTTCCAAGCGGAAGAAGCGCCAAATGGATATTCTCTTTTTCAACCAGCTCCTTCATTTTGCCGAAATCAAGCGACGGGTCTTCGCCGTCAGAAATTATGATTATCATTTTGTCGGAAGTTTCTGGCGATGATTTCAAAGTGTCGGCTGCAAGTTCCATAGCCGTTCCGAGTGCGGTCCCCTGACGTTCTATCATTCCCGGTTCAAGCACCGAAACGACAGTCTGCAAGGTTTCGTAGTCGTCTGTGAGCGGCAGCTGCAGGAAAGCGGCTCCGGCAAAAGGAATTATTGCGACTCGGTCGCCTCCGAGCGAATTCAGAACATCGATGAGCATCATCTTTCCTTTTTCGAAACGCGGCCCGTTCTCGTCCTCTGCAAACATGCTGAGGCTCACGTCAAACACAACTGCGATATCGATACCAGTGGAATTTGTGTTTATCTCCTCTCCTCCCGTCATCGGCCGTGCCGCCGCAACTGTGAAAAGCGAAAGAGCCGTAAACATAAGGATCCGTTTCAAGACAAGGTTTTTGTTTCCTGCAACCACAGCTTTCTTCAGCTGGGATTTTGCAAAAAACTTTTTGAAATCATTGCGTTTTTTTGTGCAGTAAACTATTACAGCGATAACTATCGGAACCCAGATAACGGCGGAAAGCAGGATCTTCCAGTTATAGAACATCATCTTTCCACCTCCGGATAAACCTTGAATATCATTGACGAAATTCTTGCCAAAACAATAAGGATGATGCTCAGCATTATGAAAATCGAGGCATATTCGTTATAAATCTTGAGTTTTCTTGCCGGAATCGGACTTTTTTCAAGCTCATCGATGTCTTTAAACGCCTTGGTCAGCTCTTCGGTGGAGATCGACTGATAAAATTTGCCGCCCGATTTATCTGAAATACTCTTCAAAAGTCCGGGATTTGTTTTCATTCTGACTTTCTGGAAAGTATCGCGCCCGAAAAAGTCTTTTCCTGCCGGAAAAGGAACTTCGCCGTCCGTTCCGATGAGGATCGAATAAACCTTGACACCCTGTTTTGCCGCAATTTCCGCTGCTGTTTCAGGGCTGATGTTGCCGGAATTGTTGTCGCCGTCTGTGAGCAGGATTATCACTTTGCTTTTCGCTTTGCTGCTTTCAAGGCGCGACAATGCGAGTCCGAGACCGTTTCCTATCGCCGTTCCGTCTTCTATGACTCCGGTCGTGACACGCGAAAGAAGCTCATTGAAAATGTCGTAATCAGTCGTAAGCGGGATCTGCAGAAAGCTCTCTTTCGCAAAGAAAACAAGCCCCAGTCTATCGCTTTTTCTCCCTTTGACGAATGCTTCGATCACGTTTTTTGCAGCCGTGATCCTGTTTTTGGGCTGGAAATCGAGTGCTTCCATAGAACCCGAAACATCGAGCGCAATCATTATGTCTTTGCCTTCTACCGGCGGAGTCACCGTTTTTTCAAGCGTTACCGGCCTTGCAAGTGCAAAAATCGCGATCGCAGCTGCAAGAAAATCAAAAAACTGAGGCAGAAAATATTTAGCGTTGGCTTTGTTACGCAAAAAATGAAAATTGGTGAAAGCCACTGTATTTCTTGAAGTTTTAACCTTCAAAAGAAGGATTGCAAGAATTACGAGCGGAATCAACAGAAGTAAAAAAAGAGGATCAAGCAGGAACATGATCAACCTCAAAAACTGAAAAACTCAGAAAAACTATAACAAAAATCAGCTTTTTCACAGCATCCTCACGCGAAACATACAAAAAAACCGCGTAAACAACATTAAATAAGACGATTTTATTTCACAAAAATCAATTTTAGTGGCTAAAAATCCGCTGGAACAGCAAAAATCTTGCCTTTCTCCCCGCTTCCCCTATCATACCCCGTTTTCGATTTTTTGATGAGGTAATAAAAATGGCAAGCAGTCAAAAGCAGCATTATGAATATGGTTTGAAGAATTCGTCGTTCAAGACATTCAGAACAACTTTTGAGCCCTTCCGCAGGCGGAAAATCAAAAACAATAATCTGAAAATATCGTTCAGTCCGGAGCTTGGAGCAATCAGCGACCGGGAAATTTCCGATGTGCGTCAGAAGATGAAAGCCGTCCATCAAGAGTCGGTCAAAATAGCTCAAGTCAAAAGAAGCAGGCTGCATTCGATTCTGTTCGACAATACCAGCAATAAAACAGATAAAAAGCAGATTTTGGGAGTTATTCTGGATACTTGCAGTCATTTCATCCGTAAAAGAAGCAGAAACAGCCGCTACATAACGTTTTCTTCCGGTTTAAATGAACCAAGATCTTTCAGTCAGAACGAAAGTTGCGAAACCTTCATCAGTGAAGGCAGTGACAGCAGATTTTCAGGTTTCAGATTTAAAAAGATAAACATCTCTTTTGCGGCACTTCTTGTTTTTGCACTCTGTTTCTTTGTTTCGTGCGGCGGCGGTGATTCTGTAAAACCGGTAAAAGGCAGCGACGATTCAGTCTCAAACTTCGGCAAACTCGGCGGCGAGTGCTATCCGAATGAAACCTGCGATAAAGGTTTGATCTGCGACACTGAGAACAATGTCTGCGTTGAAGATCCGGACAATCCAACAGATACTGGTTCTGACAAACCGGGTGACCAAAACAATCACAATGATCATGATACATCGGTTGAACAACCAGATGAAGATCATCAAGAAAATCCGAATGATCAAGACACACCGGTTGAACAGCCAGACCAAGATCATCAAGAAAATCCGAATGATCAAGACACACCGATTGAACAACCAGATGAAGATCATCAAGAAAATCCGAATGATCAGGACTCACCGGTTGAACAACCAGACCAAGACGTTCCAGTTAATCCGAATGATGCTTGCCATAGTGAAGGATGTCAGGGTAACCGCGGATGCAAACCCGGATATGTTTGGGTTGGGGAATATGCATCAAATTTTGTTGACACAGGCGGGGATGCTCACTATAACTGCGTTCCGTGTACGGCTATACCTATGCTTGCCGAGCAACTTAAAGATTGGAATTATTATTGTCCAGGGGGGGACGATTTGAAAAGCAAATTCAGTACAGACCTTACACCACAAACCGAAGAATGTCCACAGTATACAATTCCGAACGCTTACTTTGATGATTGTATATGTCCATATGGTGTACCACCACCACCAAAGGAAGATTGTCATCCGTCATCGGCACGCAAGAAACCACTTATTATCAATCCAAAGGTTAATGTCAATACTTCAAATTCGTCGCTATAAATAAATCCGATATAAATACTTAAATACTGGAAATAAGAGAGGTCAACATCCTCGTTCTTGATACAGAAGTGAGACGTATCGGGTTACGTCTCTACAAATCTATAAACAAATTTTTCAAAACAAGATTTTTGTTGACTTAAATAAAAAATCACAATACTATTATTTGGTTTTTGTTATTTAAAGTCGTGAGGTTTAAAATGGAAGATTTCAACAAACGTATGACCATGGTTCTTTACAAATCAGATAAAGACGATGTTTCCGTCAACGCATATCTGAAAGACGATACTCTATGGGTTTCGCAAAAGTCTATGGCGGATCTATTCTGCGTAAATGTTCCAGATATATCGAAGCATCTTTCCAATATTTATGACGAGGGAGAATTGCAGAAAGAGGCAACTGTTTCCAAAATGGAAATAGTTCAAAACGAAGGCGGCAGACAGGTAAAAAGACAGACGGTTTTCTACAATTTAGATGCGATAATCTCTGTCGGATACCGGGTAAATTCCAAAGAAGCTACCCGTTTTCGCATCTGGGCGACCAAAATCTTGAAAGAGTATATGTTAAAAGGATTTGTCCTTGACGACAAACGCTTGAAACAGGGAAGTGCCGCTTTCGGAAAGGATTATTTCCGCGAACTTTTGGAAAGGGTCCGGTCCATCAGAGCCAGCGAACGTATGATCTGGCAGCAAATTACCGATATTTTTGCCGAATGCAGCATTGATTATATCGAAGATTCAGAAACAGCGTATCATTTTTATGCAACGATTCAGAACAAATTCCATTACGCCATAACAAATCATACAGCGGCAGAAATCGTGTATAAATCCGCCGATCACGAGAAGAAACACATGGGTTTAACATCATGGAGAAACGCCCCTGACGGCAGAATTCTCAAGTCAGATGTGTCGATAGCCAAAAATTATCTGGACGAGAAACAAATAAAACAGCTTGAAAGGGCAGTTTCCGGATATTTTGACTACATCGAAGATCTAATCGAAAGAGAGAATGTTTTTACTATGGCGGAATTTGAGAACAGCGTAAATGCGTTTCTGGAGTTCAGGCAATATAAAATCCTGCAGGATAACGGACGGATATCACATCAGCAGGCACTTGAAAAAGCTCAACAAGAATATGAAATCTTTAATAAAACCCAGCCGATAGAATCGGATTTTGACAAAGCTGTAAAAAAAATGATCTCCGACATCAACGGCAAGTAAAAACGGCATTTTTCACCTTTAATGAGACGTATCAGGTTACGTCTCTACTCCGAAATTTCTTGATTTTGTAAGCACTACATCTTTCCTATTAAACTCTCAGTATCGATTTCCATTTTGCTTTTCCCGTCAGGGGCAGTATATTCCAAAATGGAATAAACTGAGTAGTTTTCATCCAACTCGCCAGTTTTGAAAATATTGTTCAAATGCTTGGAAATAACAGAAGTTTTTGTCAAAGTCGCACAGTCAGCTCAAAGATAGAAAGGAAGCTTAAGCCTCCTTTTTCTTCAAGAAAGCGCGGAAACCGTCAATCAGAGAATCGAAATCCTCAGGTTTGAGCGGCTCGTCGGCGAATTTGTATCTGTCGGCAAGATTGAGAATTGCCAGGATTTCGTCTGTATTTTCCGAAAAAACATGGTCGCGTTTTAAAGCGCGTTTGACTTCAAAAGTTGTCATTTCGACATAATTCTTGTGTGTTTTTAGTGACATATAAGTTTTCATCCCGAGTGTTACAAGGTCTGTAAAACTTTCGAAATCACCCTCATTTCTTTTGGCTTCGGCCTTTTTGATGAACTCTTTCGCGACATCCGCCGGAATGATTTCCGGAACTTTTTCGACCGCCTTTTTCGCAAATTTCTTTTTGAGTTTTATAAACGCGAAAACAAGCGCGGCGGCAAGGAGCAAAGCGGCTGCGACATAAAGCAGAGTGTAGTCTTTTTCACGGATCTCGGCATTTTCCCTAAGCCCGCGGAGTTCCGTGTCGCTCTCTTCAGTTCTTGTCTGAACAGTGATTTTGAAAGGTTCGACCGTTCCCGAAACGCCGCCGGAAACTATGTTTATTTCGGGGATTTCGATTTCACCGCTTTTGAAAACGACGATCTTCAGCAGAACCGCGTCCTTTTCAGGCGTTGCCTCGACTTTTCTGATTTTTGCATCGGCAAATTTTTCATTAAAAACCGCAGAAATGTTTTCAGAGGGCTGGATTTTGACTTTGACGGCAATTTCGTCGCCTAAAAAAACATCGCCGTCTGGAATTTCAGGCGCAAAACTTTCGGCAAAAACTGAAAAACTCAGAAAAACTATAATAAAAATCAGCTTTTTCACAGCATCCTCACGCGAAACATACCAAAAAACCGCGTAAACAACATTAAATAAGACGATTTTATTTCACAAAAATCAAATTTAGTGGCTAAAAATCGAGCAGTTTTTAATGCCGTTTTTGATTATTTCTCAAACTTTTCGATCACACAATCGTGTATTTTGCTTTCTTTGTCGTAGTTGATTCCGACTAAAAGCAGATTATCGATATAATTCTCAAATCCTGCGGGATATTTTTTTTCTTTGATCTGTTTGATTGCGGTGTCTGCATCTTTGTTGTATTTCAGTTCAACGACCATTGCAGGATCCTTTTTATCAAGCGGAATAAAGCCGATATCCGCAAAACCGCGACCTGCCGGAAGTTCCTGAACTATCGTATATTTTCGTCTCGCAGCATAAAATGCAATGATTATCGCAGCCTGCAACGACGATTCGCGGTTATAGTTTTTGATGCTCGAAACTTCGGTGTGAGCTTTCTCAAGAGCCGCCGCGACCTCTTCCGCTGCCCCCTCTTTGACAAGTTCAAGCAGCTCTTCAGAATCTTTAATCATTCCCACGATTTTACTGAAATTTTCGGAATCTTCAATCGCCGCTTCCCACTCCTCACGGATTTCCTTATTCGGAATCCGGCAAAGTTTTGTCTCTTTGTTGTAATTCAGATATCCAAGATGAATGAGGTAAGTGAAAACATCGTCTTTGGTGTTGATCTCGGAAAGCAAATTCCTGAAATTCTTGACATTTACCGCAATTTCGTTTCCCGTCATCATGCTGACGACATCGCTTTTTATCCCTTCGAAATCGAGTTTAATGTAATCCGAAACCGCCTCGTAAGAGCCGGTTTTCTGCCAGTAGTTGTCAAATTCGCCCGCCAGCATCGCCGTAACAACGGAATTCGGGTTGTAGATGTCTATATTGCCGATTTTGTAGCCGTCATACCAGTTCTCACATTCTTCAAAACTCATTCCGTATCGGTCGCAGAGTCCAACGACTTCATCTTTCGTGAAACCGAAATATTCTTCAAATCCCCACGGCATCAGCATGGTTGACTGAATTGTGAAATTGTTGAGTTTTGACTGAACCTTGTCGCGGACAATCGGGAGAATTCCAGTTAAATATGCAAGCGCGATTGCAGGAGAGAGAGGCTCGCTTTTAAAAAGAGAATTCAAAAAACCGCGGTATTTTTCAATCATTTCCTCGCTTGCTTTTTCTCGGATAAGGGTGTCGTATTCATCAATGATTATCACAAATTGAGTGCTTGTTTTGTCATAAACGTCCCTGATCATTTCGGCGATTGAGACCTGGTCGTCAAACTCAATGTCAGGGAACTCTTTTCTGAAATCTTTGAGAAGTTGGATCCTTAAATTTTTCAAGACATCGTTTTTGTTTTCCGCATTGTTGTAGAAAAAACCCATGTCTATAGACAGCACATTGAATTTATTGAGATTTTCTTCAAAACAAGACTCTTTGGCAATTTTCAGGTCTTTGAAAAGTTCTCGCGAATTGCACCCTTTTGAAAAGTATGCAGTCATTATCTTGTTGATTCTCGTTTTGCCGAATCTGCGCGGCCTGGAAACACAGATGAAACGACTATCAGTATTCACAAATTCACTAATTTTTTTTATGAACAAAGATTTATCCACAAAAATCTTTGAATTAAGATCCATTTTTAAATTTTCATTTCCAGGATTAACGTAAATTCCCATAAAAACCTCCGAATTTTCCGTAGAGACGCGACCTGACACGTCTCAAAAAATCCATGAATTATACTGGAAAAACGCAATAAAACAAGGGGTGTTACCCAAATTACTAAAAATCGACTCTCCCCGCCTCTGCCGCTCTGCCGACGATTTCGAGGAACTCTTTTCTCGGGATAAATTCGGCTCCGAGCGACTTCAGATGCTCGGTTTCAACCTGGCAGTCGATTATCGGGCAGCCGATCTCGCGAAGTTTGCCGACAAATGTGATGAAAGCGGCTTTTGATGCGTTCGGATAAGTCGAAAACATGCTTTCGCCGAAAAAAGCCTTCCCTATCATCACGCCGTAAAGCCCTCCGGCAAGGATGTCTGTGCCGGTAAGCCAGCTTTCTACGCTCACCGCATAGCCCAGAACATGAAGGCGGTTGTAGGCTTTTTCCATGTCGTCGGTGATCCAAGTCCCTTCCTGATGAACGCGGACTTCATGGCGGCAGCGGCTTATGACCTGCGGAAAGGCGGTGTTGACAGTCACCGTGTATTCCCCCGATTTAAGAACTTTTTTCATGCTTTTAGAAACATGGAGTTTTTCGGGGAAAAGGACGAAACGCGGATCCGGCGACCACCAGAGGATTTTACTACCCTGATACGAGATCCTGCTTTCTTCCGAATACCACGGAAAAATCCCCGACTTGTAGGCAAGAAGAAGCCTTTCCGGCCTCAGATCGCCGCCGATTGCAAGGAAACCGTCAGGCTCCGCATTCTCGACCGGAGGAAAACCTATTGAACTTTTCGAAAGATAGTAAATCATTTATCCCCGCATGATATTTCTGAAAAATTCCAAAACCGATCAGGGCAACCAGAAAACAGACGAGAATTGAGAATAAAACGATTTTTTTCATTTTTAGTCTACTCATAAAAGACGACCGTTCGGATTGATATCTTTAGTATGAATAATCACTGTTGTGTTGTTTTGATCGAAAGTAACCATCATTGTCGGCGATATCTCTTCCATTTTTTCTTTAGCAATCTGAGCCAGAGCCATGGCCATTCCTTCGCATTCGGAATCTTTTGTCAGATTTGACAAACCTTCTTTAAAAAACAACAGGTTTCTCTCGTCATCCTCTATTTTCTTTCTGCCGGTTCGAGGATCAGGCTCGTCAAAATCGAATTTCAGCTGCTCTTTCGTCACTTCAAATTTCAGATCCAATATTATCAGCGGCTCATGCTTGACTGTGTAATCCATACTTTTAAACACATTCATTATATGGTCGACCAGAGGTGAAATTTTGGCAGGATTTTCTGTTAATCTTTTATAGAACTGTTCGACCTCCTTGTCATAAGCATCTTTTATACTGAAGATTTTCTCCTCGATCTCTTTTTCTTTCAGCTTAATATCGCGCTTAGCTTCCATTTTGGCTGTTTCAGAATCCTTCATGGCCTGTTCTTCGAAATATTTTATCTTCGACTGAGCAGCACCAATCAATCCGGCTTTCTTTTTTTTCATCGAAGATATTTTGCTGTCTATATTTTTATTATGGTGTCTTGCTGCGATTCTTCTAACCAAAAGGATAATAAAACGGATCAAAAACCCAATCACATAGAAAGGAAAAAAAACAAGTATGATAAAAAACTTGATCAATTTAAACTTCGGTTTTGATTTGTTTTTGATGCTGTTGTTTTTCCCGGCAGACTGTTTGCTGCGATTTGATTTTTGCACTGATTTTTTACGAAAAACCGATTTAAATTCCGGTATCGGATTTTTATGGAAAGACGATATTTTTTTATCAGCTGTTTTCAGATCTTCCTGCAGTTTCACTTTCGTATCGGATATCTGCTGATCTCTTTTAGCAATAATAGAGGCGACTGTTTTGTCCTTCTGCCGCATCCTGGCATCTTTATAGGACTGCAACTCATCCAAAAGCTGCTGTTTCCTGCTCTCCTG
>Ga0265298_10000307_pt1 | contig 75056 bp, 59 predicted proteins | sample AusTroGonzalo_MG_3_FD_193486 | JGI IMG/M metagenome (GOLD analysis project Ga0265298, IMG submission 193486) | Bovine rumen microbial communities from tropical cattle in Woodstock, Queensland, Australia - Gonzalo_01 | ecosystem: Host-associated > Mammals > Digestive system > Stomach > Rumen ... | reverse complement strand
ATCCGCACTTTCACTTATCATCCTCTGGGTGACGAGACGATGTTAACCCTTGAACTGAATGCCGTAAACAATAATCCTCAAGGCCCCTTCAAATACTACTACGAATCAGGAATACTCAAAGCCGAAGGATTGTTCAACTCCAACGGAGAACAAGACGGCGAGCTGCGTTCATACGACGAGCAAGGGCATCTTATATCTGTGGAAAGCTACGCAGATGGGACATACTTTGGTCTTCAGGAACAATACTATCCCAACGGTAATTTGAAGATCACCTACGAGACCGACAGCACCACTCGGCATCCTTTTATCTCCTACTATCCAAACGGGAAAACGAAGAGCCAAGGATTCATCATTGACTCCAAACACACAGGGAAATTCACAGAACTATATCCAAGCGGAACCCTCAAGAGATCATACAATTATAACGATAACGAAGAATTAGAAGGCGAATTTATCAGTTACCATCCCAATGGAATTCCAGAGGTTAAAGTGAAATACAAAGAGGACAAATACGACGCGGATTACATTGAATATGACTATGACGGAAAAAAACTTATCACCTTCCACTTCAAAGACGGACAATACACAGATGCCGAGACCTACATGCCCGATGGCACCGTCCGCGCCACTCATATTCTCAAAGACAAACATATCACCACCGACCTGTATTCCTCCTATGGAAGACTTCTCATCACCAATATTCGAAACGCCAAACTCAAATTGGATGGCAAGCAAATAATTTATTATGCTAACGGTGAGATTTCCCAGGAAGACAACTACAAAAATAACATACGGAATGGTGCAGCCAAAGAGTTTTATCCGTCAGGGCAGGTGTACGCCTATACTGAATACAAGAACAATGTCCGAAACGGACTCTCAATTCATTATTGGGATGACAAAGCGCATACAGTATTTCAGGAATGCCAATTCCGCAACGACACCATGGTGGGAGCCAAATACACATACTATCACGATGGTTCTCTTTGCAGCAAAGAGTTGTTTGACCAAGAAGGCAAACAGATATATTGTGCCTATTACACACCCGATGGGGTTATGATTCGTGAGATTCGCTATTTTAACGGCCTGCCTCTTCTGATCAGCACCTTTGATTTGAACGGGCAACTGGTCCATCGCGACACCATACTTTTCGGGAACGGTCACAGCGATTATTACTATCCCAATGGCAACCTGTGGGGCAGTCGGGAAATCAAGGGCGGCAAACCGGACGGAACCATCATTGAATATTCTCTTGATGGCAAAATCATCGCCACAAGGCAAGAGATCTCCGACATGAACAATGGTGAGAGTAAATCAACATACCCCACCGGCGAGGTCATGGACTCCTGTTCAACAACCCTTGATATCATAGACGGGGCCCTTATCCGTCACGACCCGCTTGGACATCCCATCTCGTCCGTTTTTTACAGCGGAGATGAACAGGCCCAAGGTCCATACCTCTTTTTCTATCCGGATGGCAAAAAACAGTATGAAGGCAACAATATCAACAACTTACTACACGGCCCTGTATCGTTTTTCGCTCCTGATGGGAATACACTATTGATGGACATCATTCATGATCATGGAAGTCCATACCAATACAGATTCCGACAGAAAGATGGTAATTTTTCCGAAGTCAAAGTGCTCCCAAAAGAGCATATCCAGATCAATGCCTGCTATCCAAATGGACAAACCGGCATGGTGGCTGAATTTGAAAACGGTATTCAAAATGGTAGTCTCATCATCTATTATCCCAATGGCCAAGCTGCATATACCTCCCAGTATATAAATGGACTCAAAGACGGTGAGGAATCTTTCTTCTTCGCCAATGGAAAAGTCTCCGCGATGCGCAGCTTCAGTCACGGAGAGTTGCACGGGGCAATGGAATACTATTACGAGAACGGCCAAAAGGCCTACGAAGGCAACTATTATTACGGGCTTGCACACGGCGACTTCAAGAAGTACGACAAGAGTGGCAAACTCGTCCATAAAGTAAGCATGCACTATGACCGTTGCACTGCAGACGAACGATATTAAATCATTTTTTCATAAAAAAACACTCACGATGAATAACCATCCCACACTCGACAACATCGAAGATCTGTTCCCCGCCGATTTCACGGAAGAACAAAAAGCCAAAGCCAAAACCCTTTTCTACAAGAAAATGTCCATAGCCGCGCATAAATTCTACAGCGGCAAGATGCAAACCTTACCCAAAGCGCCCATCTATGGGTTCAACTGGTTCAACGTGTGGTACACACCTGGCGTATCCGCCGTGTCCACCACCATCCGCGACGACAACGACCAGTCGTTCTATCTCAGCAACCGCTCCAATCTGGTGGCAGTGGTGAGCGACAGCACGCGCGTGTTAGGCGACGGCGACTGCACCCCTCCCGGCGGACTGGGTGTGATGGAAGGCAAGGCCATGCTGATGAAGTACTTGGGCGGCGTGGATTCCGTGCCCTTGTGCATTGACAGTCGTGACGAGAACGGCGAGCACCAAGCCGACAAGCTGATCGAATTCGTGAAGATGGTGCAGCACAGCTTCGGCGCCATCAATCTGGAGGACATATCGCAACCGAACTGCTATCGCGTTTTGGACACGCTGCGCGAGGAGTGCGTCATCCCCGTGTGGCACGATGACGCGCAAGGTACCGCCTGCGTGACACTGGCAGGTCTTATCAACGCGCTGAAAATCGTGGGCAAGAAGATGGAAGACATCAAAGTGGTGCTCTACGGTGCCGGCGCCGCCAACACCACCATCGCACGCCTGATGATTACCGATGGCGTGAAGCCGGAGAACTTCATCATCTTCGACACCAAAGGCACGCTGCACAAGAACCGCACACAGTACCGCGACGACAAACGCTTCTACCGCAAGTGGGAATTGTGCGAAACCACCAACCCCAACTGCATTGAGACCCATGAAGAGGCATTCAAAGACGCCGATGTGCTCATTGCGCTCTCCAAACCGGGTCCAGACACCATCAAACCGGAGTGGGTCCAGCTGATGGCAGACAAGGCTATCGTCTTCGTCTGCGCCAACCCCGTGCCGGAAATCTATCCCTACAAGGCCAAGGAGGCAGGTGCCTACATCGTGGCCACCGGTCGCGGCGACTTCCCGAATCAAGTCAACAACTCCGTCTGCTTCCCCGCCATATTGAAGGGTACGCTGCTGGTGTCTGCCAGCAAGATCACCGACAGCATGGCAATATGTGCGGCGCACTCCATCGCCAAGTATGCGGAAAACCAGGGCATCACTGCCGAGCACATCATGCCCACCATGATGGACAGCGACCTCTTCCCCACCGTGGCCGCCGATGTGGCCATGCAGGCCATGGCTGACGGCGTGGCGCGCAAACAGCGCACCTGGCAGGAGGTCTATGACATCGCCAAACATGACATTGACGAAACCCACGCCATCGTGCAACAATTCGAATCCAATGGCGTTATCCCTGAGTTTCCGGAAGAGGAAATCCGAAACATCGTACGTCAGGTATGCAGTGAATTATGAAAAAAAGAATCATCGTATCGCTGTTCTTCATCGTAGGCATCACCTCCATCCTGCTGATTCTCGCCATCTTCAAGCTCTACACAGAGGCGGAGAAGGTGCAACGCAGCATCTTTGTCAACGAGGTGCTGACCGCCGGAGATGAATTGGTGGAGCGCATTGACGCGCTCATCAAGAACGACACGCTGCCCGAGAGCCAAACTGACAGCGTGAACAATCAGTTGCCCGACACCACAGCGGTGGTATCCGTGCAACGAGCACGGCGCTTCCTTCTGGACACCGCCTCCTTCGACCCTATCGGCATCATCCAGACGGTCATCTTCGTCAAAGAGAACAACTCTCGGGTAGTAGAAGACGACACCACCTATTTCAGCGATGCATACCGCAAGATGTTCCCCTTGAACAACGACCCGTGGTCGCCGAAAAACGCCAAGGGCAACGTTTCCTCCATGGTCGCCAACATGGATGCCAACCTTGTGGAAATGGATAGCACTACCCTGCAGTTGCTCAGTGTGGAGAACCTGTCACGCCTCATCAAGGCATGTCTGGCAGAAGAAAACATAGACGCGCGCTTCGACTTTGCCCTGTACAACGCCTTTACCACCGACTTCGCCATCCAACCACAGTTCACAGACGAGGAGACCATGTTGCAAAGCGAATATGTGTTCAGGTTGAAGTACAACGAGAAAGTCACATCTCCCAACTACATCATCCTGTATTTCCCATCCGAGCGCGGAATCTTCCTCCAGCGAATGAGCACTATTGTCACGCTAATCATCTGTCTGCTAATCGTTTGTTTCACTATTTCCTTTGTGGCGCTTTATTCTCTATACCGCCAGAAAAAATTGTCGGAAGTCACCAACGAGTTCGTCAACAACATGACGCACGAATTCAAGACCCCGATTTCCACCATCTCGCTGGCCTGCGAGGCCTTGGCCGACCCGACGCTGCACAGCGACGCAGCCATGCGCGAAGCCTACATCTCCATCATCCGCGACGAGAACAACCGGCTGAAGGACATGGTCAACAACATCTTGCAAATAGCCCAGTTGAAAAAAGGTCAGGTAAAGATGAACGTTGAACTTCTGGACATGCACGAGCTCATCCGCAAGGTCACCGACAGCGTCGCGCTGCAGATCAGTTCCGTGAACGGGACACTGAATCTGGCACTCAACGCAGACACCTGCAAGATATTCGGCGACCGCCACCATCTGGAAAATGTCATCATCAACCTGGTGGAGAACGGCATCAAATACTCTTCCGACAAACCGGAGATTTTAATCAACACCCAATCCGGGAAAAAGGAATTCATGCTCTCAGTCACCGACAAAGGCATCGGCATTCCCAAGAAAGCGTTGGGCAACATCTTCGACAACTTCTACCGCGTACCCAAGGGCAATGTGCACAACGTAAAAGGATATGGCCTTGGATTAGGGTACGTCAAGAAAATCGTATCCCTGCACCACGGCCATATTGAAGTTCAAAGCGAAGAGGGCAAAGGCAGCACATTTGTGGTTTATCTGCCTTTGAAAACCGCCAAATAGGACTACATCACGAATTTGAAGCCAATTCCGTGAACGTTGATAATCTGGATGCTTGGCTCACTCTTGAAGTATTTGCGTAACTTCGTGATATACACGTCCATGTTTCGGGCATTGTAGTAACTGTCGTCACCCCATATCTTCTTGAGGGCATAACCGCGCTCCAACACATCGTTTTTCTTGTCCAGCAGCATCTGCAGCAATTCAGCCTCACGGGTCGTGATTTTCCGTTCTTCACCATTGATGACCAGCAATTGACGTTTCTTGTCGAACTGGATCGTACCCAACTGGATAATCTCCTCTTCCGGTTCCTGATTGGTGGTACGGCGCAACAATGCCTGTATGCGGGCCACCAGCACATCGATAGAGAAGGGTTTTGTGATATAGTCGTCACCACCGATGGAGAGACCTTTTATCATATCCTCCTGCAGGTTCTTCGCCGTCAGGAATATGATCGGAATCTTCTTGTCCAATTTCCGGATTTCCTGAGCCAAGGTAAAACCATCCATCAACGGCATCATCACATCGATGATGCAGATGTCGAAATCGCCTTTACAAAACATCTCGTAAGCGATTTCTCCGTTGGTGGCATGTTGAATCTGGTAGCCCTTGCCCGTGAGATATGTGGTGAGCACCTTGCCCAGATTGACATCGTCTTCTGCGAAAAGAATTTTTACTGGTTCCATAGATTTGGTGAATTTGGTTAAAGAGGTGAAAGGGGGGTCATGAGGTAAACAATGACTAATTAACGTAATGTCATCCTAAAATATTATCCTCTGAACGGGAAGTTCTTGCCGGGGAAGATAGCCTGGCTGCCCAGCATTTCCTCAATACGCATCAGCTGGTTGTATTTGCAGATACGGTCGGTTCGGCTGGCGGAGCCCGTCTTGATTTGGCCCGTGCCCAATGCCACCGCCAAGTCGGCAATGGTGGTATCCTCCGTTTCGCCGGAGCGGTGCGACATCACAGCCGTGTAGCGGTTGCGCTGCGCCAAGGACACAGCTTCAATGGTCTCAGTAAGCGTTCCTATCTGGTTTACTTTCACCAAGATGGAATTAGCCACACCCTTCTCAAGGCCCATCGCCAAACGGTTTGCGTTGGTCACAAACAGGTCGTCACCCACCAACTGGATTTTATGGCCGATGGTGTCGGTGAGCAGTTTCCAGCCATCCCAGTCATCCTCAGCCATACCATCTTCAATGGAGATGATAGGGTATTTGTCGGTCCAGTTCTTCCAGTAATTCACCATCTGTTCGGGGGTAAACTCCTCGTTGGTGGACCATTTCAGCTTATAGATGTTCTTTTCTGTATCAAAGAATTCGGATGCGGCAGGGTCCAGTGCGATGCAAACCTCATCGTAAGGTTTGTAGCCTGCATTCTCAATAGCCTTCAGGATAACCTCGACGGCCTCCTCATTGGACTTGAGGTTGGGAGCAAATCCGCCCTCGTCACCCACGTTGGTGGAGTATCCCTTGTTTTTGAGCACTTTCTTGAGGTTATGGAAAATTTCAGAGCCCATACGCACAGCCTCACGGAAGGTGGGGGCGCCGATAGGCATGATCATAAACTCCTGAAAATCGACACTGTTGTCGGCATGGGAGCCTCCGTTGAGGATATTCATCATAGGAACGGGCAGCACATTGGCATTGCAACCGCCCACATAGCGGTAGAGGTCTTGGCCGGTTTCCTGCGCGGCAGCCTTGGCGGCGGCAAGGGAAACGCCCAAAATGGCGTTGGCGCCCATCTTGCCCTTGTTCTCGGTACCGTCAATCTCAATCATGCGGGCATCAATCTCAGCCTGGTCGCTGACTTCCATCCCTTCAATCTGCTCAGCCAGCACATTGTTCACGTTCTGCACGGCCTTCATCACGCCCTTGCCCATGAAGCGGTCTTCCTGACCATCTCTCAATTCCACAGCCTCATGTACACCGGTAGAAGCACCGGAGGGGACTGCGGCACGACCCATGGCGCCGGCAGCGGTATATACGTCAACTTCAACCGTGGGATTGCCACGGGAATCTAAAATTTCTCTTCCTAAAACTTTAATAATCTGACTCATAGAATTTTTAATTTAAAACGTGCAAAGATAATAAAAAATGGTGAAGTTGGTGCATGAGGGGAAATGGGGTAAAAGGGGTGAAGGAACTGCGAAGACTGGAGACTAAAGACTAAAGACCAAAGACCTACTACTCTTTTCCTGATAGTACTATCACAAATTCCCCTTTCACTTCGCCTTGGGCAAAGTGCGCGACGGCTTCTTCAAGTGTGCCTCTGAAGGTGTGTGCGTAGATTTTGGAGATTTCCTTGGAGACGGAGACTTTGCGGCCTGGCCCCATAATCTCCATCATCTTCTGCAGCGATTTGAGCAGTCGGTGCGGGGACTCGTAAAAGATGACCGTTTCTTCCATTTCCGCCACGCGTTTGAGGAGGGTCTCCTTGCCCTTCTTGTGCGGGAGGAATCCGTAGAAATAGAAGCTGCTGCAGGGGAGTCCCGACTGCACGAGAGCCGGCACGAAGGCAGTGGCGCCGGGCAGGCACTCCACCTCGATGTCGTTGGCCACACACTCGCGCGCAAGCAGGAAACCAGGATCGGAGATGCCGGGAGTGCCGGCGTCGCTCACGAGGGCTACTTGCTCATGGCTTTTGATTTCGGCAAGGAACCGCGCCATCTGGCCATGCTCGTTGAAGATGTGGTATGCCATACAGCGCTTGTCAATCTCATAGTGTTTCAGCAGCTTGGCAGTAGTCCGAGTGTCCTCACAAAGAATCAGGTTCACGGAGCGCAACACATTGAGTGCCCGGAGGGTGATGTCCTCCAGGTTGCCGATGGGAGTAGGAACGATGTAGAGTTTCATTGTGGACGCATTTGGAGCGCAAAGATACGAAAAAACTGGGGAGACACCATGCGTTGATATTGTGTTGTCTTGGGCGACCTGATACGCCTTCCGCTCAAAATTCGTCCATACGTCCTCATAACACCGCAATCTCGCGATATTAAGGGTAAACAAAAGCGCGTTCAAATAGCACGACCAAGCTTTTTTTTGCCCTATGTTTTCCGTTGACAAACGCCAACCTGCTTGTTGACCTAATTCGTCAATAACCCGTTGACGAATTGCAACTCGGTCATGATAAGATAGATACCAATGATTCCTGTGTTTTTAGGTGTAAAAAATACGGGGATCGCATACACATGAAAAAATTATCAAACAATGTTTTGGTATTGAAAAAAGTGTATTTTTGCAGTCCTAGAACCCGCCAAGCCTCTCTACGATGCTCAAATGTGCGGGTCGTTTTTTTTATTTGAAGACAAAGTAAAAATTATGGAAACGAAAATTCCTTACGGAAAGACTTTCAAGTCTTCCTCAGAACTTGTAAATCTATTAAAATCAAGAGGATTGTTGGTTTACAACCCCGAATTAGCAGCCAAATATGTTGAAAATATCGGTTATTACCGGTTGTCCGCATACATGTATCCATTACTGTTAAAGCCAAAGACAGATCATCGTTACAAAGCAGGCGCATCATTTGACCAAGTGCTGATGTTGTACCGGTTTGACAAAAAACTGCGCGTTTTGATTTTCAACGAAATCGAAAAAATCGAAATCGCTGTACGCAGTGCTATTGTTGAAACAGGATGTATATTCACAAACAGTTCCTTTTGGATGACAGATAAAACGAATTTCAAAGATATTACAAAATTCAATCACACTTTAACCCTAATAGATTCAGAGGTCAGCCATTCGAGAGAAGAGTTCATAACACATTTCAAACAGAAATATAAAGAGAAATACCCACCCGCATGGATACTCTCTGAAATACTTCCTTTCGGAGTACTCACAAGCATCTATAGCAACATAATAAATATGCGATTGAAGAAATGCGTGGCACAAAAATTTGGACTTCATATTTCCCCTTTTGAGTCGTGGATTACGATTGTGACTCTTACTCGCAACGCTTGTTGTCACCATGCACGTGTTTGGAACAAGCGCAATTCAATTCGACCTACTTTGCCTAATCGAATATCTAATCCTTGGATAAACTGTAATACCGATCCTCTACGGATTTATTTCAATCTTTGTATCATCAAGTACTTCATCAATATAATATCACCAGATAATGACATGGTGCAGAAACTCAAATCCCTTTTGTCAGATTATCCCAATGTTGATCCCGCCGCGATGGGATTTCCGCACGGATGGGAGGAAGAACCGCTTTGGAACAGCCTCCGCGATTAGTTCTTTAATAATTTACAATTTTCAAGGAATTCAAATTCGTCAGCAGCTTGCTGACCAATTTCGTCAACGAGCCGTTGACCTTTTGTGATTCTTTCAATATCAAATTCGACACAAAAAAAAGGATTCTGCATTTTCGTTCATCTTGAACTACTTGCAAAATCCTTCTGGTGCCCGGAACAGGACTTGAACCTGCACGCCTTTCGGCACACGCACCTGAAACGTGCGCGTCTACCACTTCCGCCATCCGGGCAGTTAGTAAATACCCTCTTTGATGATATCGTGGAGATGAATCACTCCAAGATAACGTTCCTGGCTGTCAATGACAAAGAGGTTCGTGATGTTCTTGCTCTTCATCAGTTCCAGCGCGTCCACGACGAGGGTGTCTTCGTGGACCGATTTTGGTTGTTTGGTCATCACATCCTGTGCTGTGAGTTGGCTGTAGTCGGGGTTGCGTTCCAGCATTCGCCGGAGGTCGCCGTCGGTGATGGCACCGACCACTTTGTCATTCTCAACCACGGCCGTGACACCGAGGCACTTGCCAGAGATTTCCAGAATCACCGTGTGCATCGGGTCTGTGGGAGCCACCATCGGAACGTCGTTGAACTTGTACAAGTCCTTGACTTTCATATAGAGGCGTTTTCCCAAAATGCCACCCGGGTGGAGCTGAGCGAAGTCCTCGGAAGTGAAGCCGCGCAGTTTGATCAGGGTGGAGGCAAGGGCGTCACCCAGGGCCAACTGCGCTGTGGAGCTGCAGGTAGGGGCCAAATTGTTCGGGCTCGCCTCGCGCGCCACCGTGCAGTTGAGCACGTAATGCGCTTCGCGGGCCAGATGCGACTCCGTATTGCCGACCATTGCAATCAGGATGTTGCCGTTTTTCTTCAGAAAGGGCGTCAACAATGAAATTTCAGGTGTGTTGCCGCTCTTGGATATGCAAAGAACCACATCGTCGGGCTGAATCATGCCCAGATCCCCATGAATGGCATCCGCCGCGTGCATGAAGACCGCCGGTGTTCCCGTGGAGTTGAGCGTGGCGACAATCTTCTGTCCAATAATCGCGCTCTTCCCTATTCCGGTTACGATGACCCGGCCTTTTGAATGCAGAATCGTTCCCACACTTTTCGCAAAATCATCCGAAAGATACTGTTGGAGTTTCTGCACGGCATCGGCCTCCTCCTGCAACACCTTTGCGGCGTAGTTGATTATGCTGTCGCTGTCTTTCAAATCCACGATTCCTTATTCTGAATTTTTAGACTTTTTAGCAGAAATGGCACGGCTAAATCTCTCATACTTCCTTCGTGCCATCGCAGTGTCTCCAAAATAGGTCTTGAAGTCCTCCCGAGAGAGGTTTTCTATCTCCTCATTTTGGAGCCGCAAAAATAATGAACTTTTCAATACATTCGGACGCTGACCGACATTTTTTTTATTTTTCGGGCAAACCTCCTGGCAACGGTCACAGCCAAACACTAGCGGAGCCTCTGCAAGTACCGAATTATCAGGGGTTTTATTCTCCACCGTCTGATAGGCAAAACACTTGTTCGCATCCACCTTATAGGGCGATAGCGCGTGTGCCGGACAGCTGTTCACACACAGCATACAGTCGCCACAGTCGGACTTTTTGGGAGAATCGTACGCATCGAACTCGCAAGTCGTCAGTATGGTGCCAAACACGAAATAGGAGCCTTCGTCGTTGTGGACCAGCCCGTTTTTGCCATAACAGCCCACGCCGGCCTCCACCGCCCAGTTTTTCTCAGAGATGCAGGAACTGTCCACCGTGATGCGGCATTGCACCGATGCATCTTGCTCCGCCAGCTTATCCACCACGGTTTGCAACATGCGCTTCACGAGCTGGTGGTAATCCTCAATCCATGTGTAACGGGCTGTACGGTACTTGTCGCTGGCTGGCTGTTCGGCAATGCGATAGTCGAGGGCAGCCACAATGACACTGTGACAATTTGGGAGCAAGTCTTCGGGATTAAAACGCTTATCGACATCCCGTTCCAGAAAGTGCATGTCGGCATGCCTTCCCTCCCCTATGGCAACCTTGAACTGTTCTTCAGCGTCGCACAGCACATGCGCACGGGCCACGCCCGCGCACGAGAAGCCTGCCTCACGGCACCATGTCCTCACTTGCTGCGCCTGCATCATAACTTATAGTTTCAACTCTTTGAACTTATCAGGAACACGTATGCCCGTAGGGCCAGGCACATTGAACCGGACAACCTTGAGATGAGCTCGTATCTCGGTCAACCGGTGTAAATCCTTCAGTTCCAGCTCGGTGAAAAACGACTGTGTGGAATCCACGGGGGCAAAGTCGTAGTACGCGCACGCATAACGCGAATGTTCCAGCCGCTCGTCGCCGCGCCCATTGAGCACATCCTGCACAAAAGCAAAATCGATGGGCATTTTCAGCAGCAACCTTAGTGGCGCGTAAGTGCCGTAGTAGTACTGGTACGTGAGCTTGTTCACGTACTTGATGCTGTCGGGTGTGAGCACCGCGCGCATCACCTCTATACCATACGCACTAATATTGAGATAGATAATACTATCAATGCGGTTCACCATAAAGAAATTGCAGGTGCGCGTGCCGCCCGTATCCACAATATCGGCCTTGCCACGATAAGAGAGCCATTGGTAGCCCGAGGCCATCGGCGGGAGGGTATCCAAAACCGTAAGCGTGGTATCCGGTTGCGATGGAACTGTGTCAACAGGTTCCTGCGAAAATGCAAATATAGGCACCCCGCAAAAGATGCCTATATAGAAGAAGCATACAATACATTTATATACTGCTGACATTATCGGACAAGCGTGAAGGTACCCGTGACAGCCGGCTGGCCACTGCCGCGCAAGTCATCCATCTGAGTCCAATGATGAATGTAGTAAACATACACCCCGGTAGGCATCATCAAACCGTTAGGGTCGCGGCCATCCCAGCCTTCAGCAGGGTTGGAGGACTTGAACACGAGTCTGCCAGCGCGGTCATAGATCAACATCTGGTATTTGGCAAGTTCAACACCCTCGTAAACAGGCAGGAAGTAATCGTTCAAGCCGTCATCATTGGGGGTGAAGGCATTGGGAACCACAAAGGAGACTGGCACATACACACGCACATGCTCGGTCACGGAATCCCGGCATTCGAACTCATTGGTACCGGAAAGGGTGATATCATACGAACCCACATGTACAAAATCGTGGGATACGGTCCGCAGATCTTCCACTATGTTGTTCTCCGGATTATATCTGTCGTTGAAATTCCATACAATATTATAGTCAGGATCACAGTCGGTAAAGCAGGTAAGAGTTCCCCTACCATGCTCAATGACGACCTCATCGGGGGAATAGGTAAAAGAGAGTTCCGGAAGCGGATTCACCACCACTTCAATCGTATCCATGGTAAAGCACTCCTCATCGTCAGGATGCACTGCCTTGACCACATATTCTGCAGTGGCTGTGGGCCGCACCACTAGTGCCTCACTTTCCAAGCCATTGCTCCAACGCAAGATGTAAGAAGGTGAATCCACTGTTGCCACCAAACGTACCATATCGCCGAGACAGATCACGGTATCGCCGGTAATGACGGGCACTGCCATGGTATCCACGTTCACGACGGTCTTGGCAGTACGCTGGCAGTTGTTGTCGAAAACCACCTTCAACTCATATTCTTGAGTTGATCGGGCAACGAGGCTCAACGTGTCGGTAGTATCTGACGTGCTCCAATAGTAATTCAGTGGATGAATTTCCGTCGTATCACTGAAAATCGGCACAAGGTCCACCGTCTTGCCCGGACATACAGTGAATGTATCTAATGCCAAATCCGGGACCTCCACACTCACATGGACAGTATCATACAAGTCGAACGAGTTATTACCAGCATTGGTGAAGTGATATTTGATAATGTAATCCGTGGTTTTTTGCGGATCCACTGCCAATTTCTTCGAGTGACCTATGGATGTGGAGTCAGAGACAGTGTTCTCGAACCATTCTATGGTGGCACTCTCATCCATCGGGGTAATGGGGGTGAAACGCCAAGCCTCATTGTCGGAACTCCAATGGGTCATTCCACGATTAGGGGCCAGCAAAATCTGCGAAGATGTGCTGTTATGCAACCCAATAATACCTTCCCCGTTACCGTTGGTTGTAGCACAGCATTGTCTATGTTTTACATACACATCTATGATGTTTGTACCTTCATACAACACCATCTGATAAGTATTATAGTTGATTGGAGATGTTTCGTATGAAGACGAATGGCCAAAAAGACCCACATTCAAGTAGTTGAACACAAACGCACGGCAAGGATAGTTGCCCAGCACATCCACGCGCACGGCACCCATTCCCAATCCATCGTTTTTATTGATATAATAACGGCAATCAATATCCTCATAAACTCCATAAATACAATTCTTATAGACATATGGAATAGAAGTATATGGCGGTGTAGTGGGAGGAGCGGAATAACTGTAAGTACAGTAACCGGACTGACTATTCATGGAAATCAGGCCATTGGTACCAGGATATACGGTGTTGTATGGTTTTCCAAAGAAAGTGAATGTAAACGGAAGTTGCACACCTGAAAGCCAGCTATCGTCGGAAGATGCATTGATACTGGTACCTGCATTGTAAGCAAACAGCATGTTTGCTTCATTATAGGGTATGGACTTCACCGTATAGTCATTGGTGTATCTACCTGTAGCGGTTATCTTTGCAGACATGATGATGGGTACCCCGCAAGTATGGATAATCGAATCCGGCAAAGAGGGCAAATCATCTCCGTTTTCATCCTGGATAACCACTTCAGGGCAAGCTGACCCATCCGGACTCTCGAACAAATCCGAAACACAACTTATCGTAGCTTCCCAACCGGCCTTGCTCATATCACCGGAAGCGCCAACATATTCGACCGTCAAGGTCGATCCGGATGAAAAGAGCACCGGCGGCTTGTTGCCAGTGGTTGCATCCAGCGTGCTGGAATGGAACTGCCCAATCAGGCGCTTGTTCGGATCATTGTATTGTCCATCATAGATTTTCATCACCCCGCTCACCGAAAAAGACTGGAACTCCATCTTCACATGGGAGACCGGCGAAGAAAATTCGCACCAATTGGTTCCGCTATTGGAGGTCATATTTCCATTAGGTCCGCCAGAATCATAGAATTTGGCATTACATGACAACACCGTAGTGCCAGTCCAGTCCTCCGAAAGCCACAAGGCCTCCGGGGCATTGGGCACCACGTATGCGCTAGCAATCCACCCAGACTTCAGAATGCCATAGTCATTTATACTGTCTGAATGGAACACAAATGTTAGAAAAATATTGGGGGTGGAAATCTCCTCAGGCGATGTCACAGAGTTATATGCACCTATAAGCGCGTTACTGTCGCAAGTTTGGCCTTCATATATAAAAAGTGTATCGCCATAACCCAAGGCAAAATCTTCAAAAGACACCACCAAACGGCCCGCACCCGAAACGGTGTTACGCATGGTGAGAGTATCGCGGAGGCCCAGACCGAAATCTCCATATCGCCCACCCGGATCATAGAAAGCACGAATATCTTCCGTTATACCCTGCACAACGTGCGTATTGGACATAATAATCGGCTGTCCGACAGCTATCGCGGTTCCAGCCAATAACATCGTCAGAATAAAATAAAGTCTTTTCATCTTCGAGAAATTGGATTTATCGGATCAGCACCACATTACCGGTTCTCACTTCCAAGGCATCTTTGCTCACCTCTTCCGCCTTGTTTCGGTTTCTGAGTTTGTACTTGATCACGTAAGTATATACTCCGGCCGGGCACAGGGTTCCGTTTTTATCCTTGCCATCCCAATATGCGGTAGGATTATAGGTTTTGAACAACACATTTCCATAACGGTCGCAGATCATCATAAAAAAGGTGGAGAATGTCTCTTCCGGCGTCAATTCATATTTCAACATGAAATGTTCGTTGACACCGTCATAATTCGGCGAGAAGGCATTCGGCACATAAAACGGTACGGTATCGCCTGCCGCCACACACACCTTGCTCGGGGAGGACGAGGTGAAATCATTATCTGATGCGGCAAAGGCCATACAACCGGCCAGCACGAAAACGTATAAAAGGAGAATCTTTTTCATCTTTATAAACTAAGTAATCTATATAACGAATGAGTTTTTTATATGTTGCAAAAATAATGTTTTTTTCATCTCTTCATCGCCTCCATCACCACATCGGCTGCTTTTGCCGAGGCAGAGCCATCCCCAAGCAGGGCGTACAACTGCCTGTAATCCTCTTTCAAAGTAGCCAAATACGCCTCGTCTCCGGTTATCTTCTCCAATTCTTTGCGGAGATGGAACGTATTGAAATCGTGCTGTATGAGTTCCGTCACCACTTGCTTGTCCATAATAAGGTTAGGCAGTGAGATGAAATGGATACCAGAGATGAGCTGTTTGGCAATGATGTAGGAGAGTTCGCTGCCCGCGTAGCATACCACCTGAGGGGTGCCGATCATGGCCGTTTCCAACGTTGCCGTGCCGGAAGCCACCACCGCCGCCTTGGCATTGGCCAGCAATGGATACGCGCTACCGCTCACCGTCTTGACATCCGATTTTTTCAAAAATTTTTCATACAAGCTCCTCGATTGCCATTCCACCACAGAAACCACGAACTGATACTGGGGGAACAAGGGGACCATCTTGAGCATCTGCGGCAGGATGGCGGAGATTTCCTGCTTGCGACTGCCAGGCAACAGCGCAACAATCTCGCGGTCATCCATACCATGTTGCCGACGGAAATCGAGCACCTCCTGACTGTCATGCAGATCCTTGCTCACCGCGTCCAGCAACGGATGACCCACATAGTGCACTTTCATGCCGTTTTTCGCGTAGAATTCTTCCTCAAAAGGCAGAATCACCATCATCTCATCCACATATTTCTTGATTTTCTTGATTCTACCCTTCTTCCATGCCCAAATTTGCGGGGAGATATAATAAATGACTTTGAAGCCCTGCTCTTTGGCAAACTTCGCCATGCGCAGGTTGAAACCGGGATAGTCCACCAATATCACCGCATCCGGTTCATAGAGCAGCATGTCCACCTGGCAGATGCGCATATTGCGGAAGATGGTATTCAGGTTGGTAAAGACTTCCCAGAAGCCCATAAAGGCTAGTTCCTTATAGTGCTTCACAATAACACCGCCGGCTTGCTCCATAAGATCGCCGCCCCAACAACGGAAATCCGCCTGCGGGTCGCGAGCCTTCAGGGCCTTCATCAGGTTGGACGCGTGCAAGTCGCCCGATGCCTCGCCGGCAATGATGTAGTATTTCATAATTATGAGAGCAATTGTTTTACGATATCGGAGACCATCTTGTTGTCAGCCTTGCCAGCAAACAATTTGGTAGCCTGCCCCATCACCTTGCCCATGTCCTTCATGCCACTGAAACCATTGTCGGCGATAATCTGCTTGAGGGCAGCCTCAACCTCCTCTGCGGACATCATCTGCGGCAGATACGTGGAAATGATATCCAATTGGAACTTCTCCTCCTGATACAAATCCTCGCGGTTCTGCTGCTTGTACATCTCCGCGGAATCCTGACGCTGCTTGACCAACTGTTTCAAAATCTTGATTTCGCCTTCTTCGCTAATCTCCTCGGCAGCGCCCTTCTGGGTTTTGGCCAATAATATTGCGGATTTAACGGCTCTCAACGCGTTGAGTTTATCTTTTTCCTTGGCCAGCATGGCAGCCTTGATGTCTTCGTTGATTCTTTGTTCCAGATTCATAGTACCGGTTTTTTGATTGTTGGGTGCAAAGATACAAAAAATAGGTGAATGGGGTGAAGAGGGTGAATGGGGTACAGGGGGTGAAAGGGGAAATGGGAAAAAAGAGTATTTTTGCGGCCTTTTGATTATTATGACATTACGGGGAAGAAATATCACATTTGCGGTGGTTGGCGTTTTTTTGGCGCTGGCGGTTTGTCTGTTCACCTTTGGGAAACGCACCAAGGTGATGGAAGGCATCAAGAAACAGACGGCCTCCATCATGAAACGGGAATACATCCCCGACCAGCACGTGGACATGGAAAATACGATGGCCTATCAGCAAGCCGACTCCTTGTACGACACATTCCGCAAACATTTCCGCATGCATTACCAGACCATCGGCACGGCCACGTTTCCAGACAGCAGCCGCATGATCCTCATCGCGGAGCCAGCTCCGTTCTTTGAGCCCGACAGTATAGAAAAAATCTGCGCCAAATTCACGCACCAGACAGTGCAAAAGCATTTCAAGATAGGCTATGACGGGCGCATTACCGACATGCTCATCCTCTTGGGCAACGCCACCACCGAAAACCTCAACAACCTGACAGCCAAGCTGTCGGAACAACTCTATCTCTCCGACTACAAACCCAACACGCTGGATCTGACCAACGACATAAAACGGAGCTATTTCACCCGCGAGAACCTTGACTACCAGATTTCCCTGGCCGAATTCGACGAATGGTTTTTCCAAGCGGCGGAAGAATTCATCGACGAAAAAGACACGGCCAAGACACTGACCGTCCAAAAGATGTTCGAACAGAAACGCAAGGGCGTCTTCTTCAGCAAGGCACCCGGACTGGTAGCCTGGTGTCTCCGGCGCGACAGTGACATCATCAACCAGGTGCGCGACATCCGACAGTTCGCGCTGGACGCGGACCTTATCTTGGGCGCGTTACGCGACAGCACCACATTAGTCATCATCGGACGGGAGCGCGAGGCCCCGCTGGAGGTACTGCCTCCGTTGCGCGTGGAGACCGTGCTGCTCATCGCCAGCATCAGCGCCAAGGAACTGTCGCAGAGCCTCGATATCAACGACTGTATGGCCGGCAAGATGGGCGACGGGCGCGACTGGTGCCCCACCTACCTCAGTCGCGAGCTGGAAAACACGGAGCTGGGCCACCTGCTCACCATCACGGATGTGTTGCTCAAAGACTGGTCGGAGAGCGGCACCATCCAGGAAGCCGCCTACCACTACCCTTCCCCCGGCTATTTTCCGTTCGACCGGCCACTGTTCCAGAAACTCGGCATCAACCAGTTGGTTTACAACTGGAACACAGCCAACACCATGTACGCCATCGACCTGCCCGAGCACACCATCTACACGCTCAACCGCACTGGCGCGCTGCCCGTCTCCTACTTCAACTCCCAGGAATCGCACCAGAGCATCGGCAGCCGTTATGAGTGGCAGGCGGGCAACTACTTCGCCAACTGCGGCAACACCGACATAGCACGGGTCGTGCAATACACCGCACTGTACCAACTGTTCATGGACAATGGCATCCACTACAAGGGCAAGCTGCTGCACAGCGCTTTTCCCGGGAACAAGCCCTATCTGTTATCAAAACCCTGCCGCAACCTGCTGGACATCTTCAAGAACATGGACAATGCCAGAATCGAGCAGTTTGCCGACACGCTGGCTCGCATCCATTTCAACGCGTACGGACAGAAACAGGTCAACAAGCAAATGACCGACAATGAAAACCGCTACAATTTCACCTACACAGAGGAGAACCGTCGCGACATATACCAAGACGTAAACCAGCGTCAGAAGCAGATGCTGATTCATGAGATGCAGGAGGTGCGCAGTATGCTGAGAAGCATGTCGGAAGAGAGCTACGGCAAGTTGGTGCGCTATCTCGCCTACCCGCGCGGCACCACCATTAACAGCCAGGAAAGTTACAACCGCATGTTGCAGGCACGCAAGGTCAACGATCTGCTGCGCACCATCGGAAAGAACAATCTCAAGCTCATCGGGGTAGATCTGGCACAGGTCAAGGACTATTTCGTGGGCAATCTGAGCAAGAGCGGTGGCAGGTATCTGAAGACACCGTCGGTCATCATCACCTACAACGACATGGTAACCACGGGCGGGCACAACATTTCCTCCAGGATAAGCCGCGTAGGCAGCACCACGAACTACAAGGCCAGCGGTGGCTCCGGAGGCAAGGGCGGCTATTACCCCGCACCCGCGCCGAAGCCAGCACCTGCGCAACCCACCGCCGCCAAGCCAGCGGGCACGCCCCATGCAACAGTGCCCGCCAAACCCTCCTCCGGAGGCAGCAAACCGGCCACAACGGCAAAACCGTCTTCCAGCTCCGGTAGCCGGAGCACCGCGCCCGCACCCGCACGGAGCGTGCCCAGCAACGGGAACGTGCGCCCCCGGAGCAGCGTGGTATCCACCACAACCCGAACCACCCGCGGATTCTAACCAATAAGCTTTCGTATTCCTACAATCATCCTTTTCCCTACAATAAAAAAGGGATCCTCCTTCCGGAGAATCCCTTGCATATAGATCTATCGATAATCGCTAATCGATCATCGACAATCGTTTATTTCTTCACAATCCGTTTGGTCACCACGCCCTGTTCGGTTGTGATGCGGGTGAAGTACACGCCCGAAGCGTTGCCTGACAAATCGATGACAACCATATTGTCTTCCACTCCGACAGTCTTGATCAACTTGCCATACACATCATACACCTCCACGGTCTCGATTCTCAATTCTGAATTTTCAATTCTGAATTGTCCAGTGGTCGGATTCGGGTACAACACCGTGCTGTTCACATAGTCGTTCACACCCGTGGTGGTGGCAAACTGATACTCTGGGCTATATTCACTGCCCGTATTGCCGGAACAGTTGGCGGCCACGCGTACGACATACGACGTAGAAGGCTCAAGGTTGGACAAGGAATAACTCGAAGTAGTGATATTGTCCACACTTGTCCAGGTAGAGGCGGAGGCCTTCTTGTAATCCAACTTCCAGCTCACCGCATTGTTGCCTGGCTGTGTCCAGCTGATCACCGCGCTGTTATGGTCAATGCTTTCGGCGTGGACATTGGTCGGTGCTTCGCAATCACCAATGTTACCACCGTCGCAGTTCGGTGTGAATGTCACCAGCGTGGAACCGCTTGTAACATAATCCAAATCGCTCTGGGAAAACACTACAGAAGCGTCGGGTCCTAAAATGGTGATGGAGACCTCATCGTCATACATTCCAGAAGTCCAGGTTACCGTGACGGGATCTCCCGTACAAAGCATCAAGCGAACGGTATCGGTAACGGACGTTGAGGAAAGGTTATGATCCACAGCCATCAGCTGTTGAGAATAGGAACCTTGTGTCACGGTCATATATCCGTTATTCCAACCGTCTCCATATTCATCAGTCATCAAGAACACATATTCACACTGCTGCGAAGCCGTGCAGTTGGTCGTGGTGAAGGAAGTCTCAACATATCTGGACTCCTCATCCGTGCAACGGGCTCTCACGCGAACATCGTATGCAGTAATGGGAGACAAGCCTGTCAGCGTGTAAGTGTTCGTATTGGCAACCACTGGAATCCATGTATTTGAGTTAGCCGTTTTATACTCCAAATCCCAGGAAGCTTCTGATCCGGATGGTGTCCAGGACACGGTTGCAGAGCTATTGTCCACATTGGAGACTGTCAAACCCGTGGGTGCCGGACAAGTATTGGAGATACACGAAACAAACAACTCAAATCCGCTGTAGGACACAGATCCATCGGAGTAGAAGCGCAAGGTAATGGGACCCGAAGTAGAAACCAACAGCGGCACCGTCAGATTTTCACCGGAATAGTAACCCAGCACCGTACCATTAACATCTGTACCGTCATAGATATACAGATAGTCGAAAGAAGATTCTATGTTTGCCGTACCCTCAACACCGATTACATTTCCTGCTTCGGGATAGATGGTGAGTGTGGCATCACAGCCATTCGGATAATTACCGTTCTCGCCGCCGGCATCATAAACAACCATAGAGCATGTCGTGATACTGACATTGCCGCTAGCTGGCATCGAATATGCACCCGGCACGGCAGAGATGGGGCCAGCCCATTCGCTTTCGCTACCGCTACCGCAATCCGTCTGGACATAGAAGTCGTACTTGACTCCTGACGTAAGGGTATCTATCACGAAACTATTGGTAAAGGCAGAGGCTGTAACACCCGTTCCTGGTGTGAAGCCATAAGGACCAAACTCCACATTCCATGAAGTTGCACCTTCCGGACCAGTCCAGGACAAGCCGACCGAAGTGGAGGACACGGAATCCACCGTTAAATGAAGCGGTATTCTACAAGCCGGAGCTAAATCCACCACAATATTATCTATTGTTCCATAATTGTAAGCGGAATTGGGAATGATATGCGGTGCCATGATGGCGAAACGGTCACCGGTGCCATTGTAGTTTTCAAAATAGAAAGTCTGATGCTCCATGCTTGCACCAACAGGAAGAGTGATGGTATCCGTAGGTTCAAAAGCCTGAGCATCCACGCCGGTCATCACACCAACCACCAAGCAGAACGGATAGGATGTGCTGCCCGGATTCATATCGAACGAAAGCTGCAACGCGTTGAGCGGATTGTTCATGGTCTCGATAGCCGGCAGTACAACATACTGATCAGCGTATGCAGAAGATGAATAGGTATAGAAACGCAAACTGTAGTTTCCACTCACAGCATACGATGAAGAATAATAGACGTAAGGATATGCATTATAGGAGCTACCCGTGTTGATAGCATTCCAGCAGTTCATCAGGTTGTTCGGGCCTGAGGTAATATTGCTGGTGTGCGTGCTCACGGAATCGAAAGTCTCCGTCAACGGAAGTACCGTCAAGGCATCGCAATCGGTGACAAACATGATACGCATCCAGTCGCTCGTCTCGTTAGTGGAACAGACTGAGCGCACATACGCCTCATACGAGGTATTGGGTGTCAGGCCTGTCAACATAGCGGAATTGGTATAAACCGACTCCGGAATATCATTGTTCAGATCCACGGAACCTGTCGTGCCATAGAGATACTCCCATTCAGTCTCATCGCCACCAGCAGTCCAAGTCAGTGTGGCGCCATTGCTGGTAATGTCCTGTGCGGCCAGATTCGTCAAGTGCGCACAAGATGACATATATCCTACATAAATGTCATCAAGATAGATATAGGAAGAGCTCCATGCCGGGATTCTGAAGGCCAGATAATGCCCATTGCCTGTATATCCCACTGTATTAAGCTCAAATTCAAGCCAGTTATAGGTGGTGCTACCCACGCTGGCCGTACCCATCGGCACAAAAGTGGAATAGTCGGTCGGATCCTGCATCACACCAAACTCTATGAAATAATTCGATGAGGTGGCCATGATATTGAAACGAACCATCAGGCTGTCCATCTCCACATCATTCGCAAAACGCGGCAGCGTGGCGTAGGAATAGATGGAACTCGTTCCATAGAAATAGAGAGAATACTGACCGGACAGATGATACGAGGATGACGCGTAAGGATAATTGGATGAGGAGTTCGTTTGACGATACCAGCAGTCGATGAAATAAGCGCTGCCGGAACCTGCGGCTGACTCAAAATCTTGGCTGTAGGGCACATTCACGTAATCGCATACGGTGGCCGCGGTAACAACAGTCCAAAGGCTACTGTCTGTGGGTGAGCAAACGCCCCTCAATCTGATGGAATACTCAGTAGAAGCATTCAAGTTATCGATTGTATATGGAGCATTCGACACAATGTTGTTTACGTATGTCCATGTATTATCATTTTCGGCCATATACTCCAGCACCCACTCACTTTCGGAGTCTCCCGGCACCCAGGAGATTGTGATGTAATCGTTGCCAACCTCGTCCACGAAAACAGTGGGAGCAATACAGGTAATCAGTTCGGACTGAGAACATCCGATAAACTTCACATTGTTACGGTAGGCATATTTTGTACCTGTGGGAGGAGCCGCAGGATCCGGATTGTTGGAATCGTTATAGTATGCCATAGCCATATCCGTTGCGACATGAGTAGCAAACACGTATGAACTGCCATTGTAATCTCCGGAGTTGTCATCCACAATCACAACCAGGTTATCTGTTCCATTATAATAGAAATCCGTAGTGAAATCAAAACGGTTCCAGCCGTTTTGGCAATTCATAGGGCCTTCATACACCTTCACCGCTGATGCAATGGGAGTCCAGTCAGTAGTGGAAGCGAAGGTTCCACTGGTTCTGTGAGCCAGATAAATCGCGCAATCCGTCTTATCCGTGGATGCGGTGGAATAGGCGTATTGGAACTCAATTCCGGAAAGGAGCCCGGCAGATCCCACCTCTGTGGGGGTGAAAATCTGCTGCGAATAAGTATAGTTGTAGAAATTGTTGACAGGAATAGAATAGTTGGTGGAAGCTGAAGTACCCACGATAGCGGGACGTGTAGTGTCTTCCAATACACAATAGCTGTTATTCGGCAGCAAGGTCTGGAAGGTAACCTGCAAAGTATCGGCCTCCGATGTACAATCCGCCATCAAATACACCTCATACACCGTGTTGGTATCCAAGCCTGTCAGCAGGCAGGTACTGGTATTGGAAACAGTCATCGTATTCAATACAGAACTGTTTTCAGGACCATATTCGATGATATAATCCAAGGCACTTCCAGCAGCCGGGAGCCAAGACAGTCTGGCAAAATTATGGGAAACCTCATTGACAGTCAGGTTTGTCGGATTAGGACAACCTGCTTTCACCACAATGTCGTCCACATAGACATAGTTGGTGCTGGAGCTGCCCGGACAATAGAAAGCAGGATAGATGACAGTGCCATTCACCGCATCCGGGAGCACCATCGAAAACTCATACCATGTGGTGGTCGCAGGATAATCCGCCGGATAGAGGCTTTTCAAAGACACAAAAGTGCTTTGGTCTGTGGGATCGGTCATATAGCCCGCCTCCAGTCTGCCGTAGCTGGCACTGGATTTCAACGCATAGAAGCTCATAGTCAAGACATCGGTATTCTGAGTCAGATCCAGGCCCTGGCCGCAAGCCATTGTAAAATTCGTAGAATAGGAATAGAAATAGAGGGATGCATTGCCAGAGTGATGGTATGTGCTGGAAACGTATGGATAAGTCTCAGAACTACCGCCGATGCCGCGGGTCCAGCAGTCGGGAATCACATCCGTGCCGGTTCCGATACTGTCACAAGTAACCACATACGGCAGCACATCTGTAGGCACGCACAATGTGGTGAAAGTAACCTGCTGCCAAGAGCTATTCTCCAGAGTGCAGATAGCGCGCATATAAACGGTGTATTCCGTATTGGGCTGCAAGTTGGTGACATTGTACGTGGTATCATAAACCGTAATGGCTGTCTCATTGCCTAAACTGCTACCCTCGGGCACCACCACCACTTCGTAACCGCTTTCGCTGCCACGAGTATTCCAACTGAGAAATGCACTCTCATGGGTAACCTGGGACACAGCATAATGAGAAGGCAGCGGACACTCAATAGGTGCTCCTTCGAAGAAGCGGATGTTATTACGAACAGATCCCACTGACCCTGACGGGTTGGAAGAGCCCGGAGAATACGGCGAACTGTCATTCTGCACGTACAGCGACAATGAGCTGGCATCATGCACATTAAAGGTGTAGTTGCTGCTACTCACGTACGAACCGGTATTGTTCAACACAGCCACGACGATATTGCTGGTGCCATCCCATTCAAACGGCGTATTCAGCGGAATGTTCACCCAATTGTCAACACCAGTATTGTTGAATGTGTAGTCGCCGTCAAACACCAGGAACATGTCATTCAACGGGACCCAATCGGTACCGCTGGCGAACGAGTTCTTATTCGTGTTGCCCATATAAATCTTGAAAGTCTTGGTCTGCGGTGTACCATAGATGTACTGGAAACTGATACAGGGGATTCTGCCCACAATACTGCCAACTTCTGCAGCAGTATAGATCTGTTGTGAATAAGAATACTTGTAATACGTATTCAGAGGCAAGATATAAGAAGTGGAGGTTCCCGTTCCCACAGCCACTGTATCAAGACAGTTGGCACACGGATTCTCATTCATCGTAACGCTCACAGATATGGGTGAAGACTCACAGCCGCTGATATAATGGGCTGTAACATCGTATGTGTAGGTGCCTGCTGGGACACTGTCCAGATAACTGGTGGTTGTCACCGAGCTCAAGAGGGTATTGTCGCGATACACATTATATCCGGCGATTCTATCCACAGTGGGATCGGTCAGCGTACCGATAATTATCCAGTTGTAATCAGTCAGAGAGCTCTCCGTGAGGGTCTCCCACAGCGTATCCATATTCAGCAGTTCACCCTTGTTAGAGACCGCGCCATTGTTGCTAGCGCCCAAGGGATATCCACCAGTAGCATTGCAACGGATACCAATCCAGAGCTCTTGTGTTACATCTATCAAGAGCGCGGTATCCAGCATAACAGTGTTGAGTTCCTCAACCGTCAAAGCGGCAGTGATGACTTGATCCACCAGCAGGGTGCCGGGGCTGAAGACATTGTTGGTGAAGCTACCACCTTGCCATACACGGATAGAGTATGTACAGACAGTTTGTGTTTCACCAGGCACAAAGGACACAGCCGTCAGGTAACGGCCCGCGTAAGCAGCCAAATCCGAGGGCTCGAAACGCACCACACCGGTGAAATCTCCGGCAGCATTCAAGCCAATGCGAGTGGCTAAAGTAGTCGTTGACCATTTGATGGTAGCTTCACTGCTATCCACCACTGGGTTCCAGGAGAGGTTGACATTATCCCATTCCGGATAATGCAATCCTGCGGTAAGATTTGTCGGCGCAGTACAGTTGGTTTGCGCCTGCAACGTCAGCGACAATGTCAGCAAGACGGACAAAAGAAATAGTAGATTTTTTTTCATAACCATAATATTTATTAATACTAAGCGAAATTTTCCCTAAAAAGAACAAAAGAGGCCACAAAGCTAAGTAATATTTTTTTAAATCACAACAAAAAAGAGAAAAAAATAGCGAAACGCCTTTCGGCATTCCGCTATTCATAGCATTAAAAAATCAGCGATTAGCCTCTGAAGACCTTGTCAAGGTCCACGCCGCGCACTTGTGCCACGGTGTAGGCGTCACGCATTTTGGAGAGGGCATCGATGGTAGCCTTCACCACGCTGTGCGGGTTGGAGGAACCTTTGGACTTAGCCAACACGTTCTTCACGCCAACGCTCTCCAGCACGGCACGCATAGCACCACCGGCGATAACACCGGTACCAGGGGCAGCAGGTTTCATGAACACGGTTGCACCACTGTACTTGCCTTCCTGTGCGTGAGGAATCGTACCTTTCAGGATGGGCACCTGGATGAGGTTCTTCTTTGCATCTTCCGTACCTTTGGAGATGGCGGTCGAGACTTCCCTTGCTTTACCAAGGCCATAGCCCACGATACCGTTTTCATTACCGACTACCATGATGGCTGCGAAGCTGAAGATTCGACCACCCTTGGTAACTTTCGTAACTCTGTTCACTGCCACCATTCTCTCTTTGAGCTCGATGTCAGTAGCTTTCACTTTCTTAATATTTACGTTAGCCATAAGTCTTGATGTTTAAAATTTGAGACCACCTTCTCTGGCTGCTTCGGCCAAAGATTTGATTCTACCATGATACAAATAACCATTACGGTCGAAAACAACCTCATTGATACCGGCTGCGAGCGCGCGTTGAGCAATCTCCTTGCCCACGAGGGCAGATTTCTCGCACTTGGTCACCTTCTGCTCGGCAATAGCAGGCAGCTTGGAGGATGCGGAAGCCAGTGTCACACCGGCCACATCGTCGATCAACTGCACATAGATGTCACGGTTGCTTCTGAACACGGACAGTCTTGGGCGGGCAGGAGTACCGCTGACAATCTTACGAATGCGGTTTTTAATCCTTTTTCTTCTATATTCTTTTCTATTGTAAGCCATAATAACAAATTTACACGATTATTTTTCTGCTGATTTACCAGCTTTCTTTCTAACATACTCGCCCTCGAAGCGGATACCTTTTCCTTTATAAGGTTCAGGTTTTCTGTAGGAGCGGATCTTGTTGGCCACCTGACCGAGCAGTTGTTTGTCAATGCACTTCAGGATGATGACGGGGCTCTTACCTTTCTCGTTGATGGTCTCCACGGAAATCTCCTCCGGGAAGTCAAACAGGATGTTGTGGGAGTAACCGAGGCCCATGTCAAGTTGGTGAGCGCCTTTGGCTTCAGCCTTGTAGCCGACGCCAATCACTTCCATCTTGATCTGGAAACCTTCGGAAACGCCAGTCACCATGTTGTTGATCAGCGCTCTGTAGAGGCCGTGCATGGATTTGTCGCGTTTGTTGTCGGTAGGACGGGTCAGATGAAGGTGACCGTCTTCGATGTTCATTTCAATACGAGGATCGACATATTGTTGGAGTTCGCCCTTGGGACCTTTCACGGTCACGATGTTGGACTTCTCGTCTCTTTTGATTTCTACTCCGCTAGGGATAGCGATTTGTAATTTACCTATTCTTGACATATCAATTCCTCCTATTAACTAATGTAACAAATGACTTCACCGCCGACGTTCTGCGCTTTGGCTTCCTTGTCGGTCATCATGCCACGGGAGGTGGAGATGATGGCGATGCCGAGGCCGTTGAGCACGGAGGGGAGTTCTTCCACTCCGGAGTACTTACGGAGACCTGGACGGCTCACGCGCTGCAGCGTCGTGATGGCGGATTGTTTGGTTGTCGGGTGGTACTTCAAAGCGATCTTGATCATCTTCGGGTGCACATCATCGACGAACTTGTAATTAAGAATATAGCCTTTTTCAAAGAGAATCTTGGTGATAGCTCTTTTCTCGTTGGAGGCGGGGATTTCCACCACCTTGTGATTAGCGCGGATTGCGTTTCTCAAACGAGTCAAATAATCTGATATTGGATCGGTATTCATAATCGTTAACTTCTAATTTAATTTTACCAACTTGCTTTTTTTACACCTGGCAACAAACCGGCCATGGCCATTTCCCGGAAATTGATACGGGAGAGACCGAACTGACGGATATAGCCTTTCGGACGACCGGTCAGTTTGCAGCGGTTGTGCATACGGATAGGATTGGAGTTGGGGGGTAATTTCTGGAGAGCGATGTCAGCAGCGCGTTTTGCGTCATAGTCGTCACCCTTCATGATCTTCTTGAGTTCTGCGCGTTTCGCACTATATTTAGCAACTAATTTTGCTCTTTTTATTTCTCTTGCTTTTAAGGATTCTTTAGCCATAATTATTTCTGATTTTTAAATGGTAAGCCAAATTCTTTCAATAAGGCAAGGCATTCCTTGTCGTTCTGGGCGGTGGTCACGAATGTGATGTCCATACCGTTGATTTTGGCCACCTTGTCAATGTCAATCTCCGGGAAGATGATCTGCTCCGGAATACCCAACGTGTAGTTTCCTCTGCCGTCGAAGCCCTTGTCGCTGATGCCTCTGAAGTCGCGGATACGAGGAATGGAAACAGAAACCAATCTGTCTAAGAATTCATACATGCGGTCGCCGTGGAGGGTCACGCGGACACCGATCGGCATACCTTTTCTCAATTTGAAGTTGGAAATGTCCTTCTTGGATTTGGTCGCCACGGCCTTCTGACCGGCGATCATGGTCATTTCCTGCACACCTGCATCGATGAGTTTCTTGTCAGCGATGCCGAATTTGCCCAAACCTTGGTTGAGGCAGATCTTGGTGATGCGGGGAACACGCATTACGGATTTGAAACCGAATTGTTCCTTCAGTGCGGGGAGCACTTCATTCTGATATTTTTCTTTGAATCTCGGTGTGTACATTATTTGATCTCCTCTCCAGACTTTTTAGAATATCTAACCAATTTACCTTTGTCATTCAATCTTCTACCAACACGGGTAGCGTTTCCTTTAGCGTCAACCAACATAAGGTTGGAGATGTGGATAGGGGCCTCTTTCTTGATAATGCCACCGTTCGGGGTCTTGGCATTGGGTTTCGTGCTCTTGGACACCATGTTGCAACCCTCCACCAAAGCCTTGTTTGCACTCGGCAGGACTTCAAGGACCTTGCCTTGAGTACCTTTGTACTCGCCGGTGATGACTTTTACGATGTCGCCTTTCTTGATTTTAAGTTTCATTGCTTTTTTTGGATTTTTAATGTTTACCAATTGGTCTTTGTCAATTGTATCTTAAATGAATTATCTGCTACAATACTTCCGGAGCCAAAGACACGATTTTCAAAAACTGCTTCTCACGCAACTCACGTGCGACGGGTCCGAAGATACGGGTACCGCGAAGCTCGTCAGCGGGGGTGAGGAGAACCACGGCGTTGTCATCGAACTTGATGTACGAGCCGTCGTTGCGGCGCACGTGTCTCTTGGTGCGCACGACCACTGCCTTGGATACGGTGCCGGCCTTGACCTGACCGGAAGGGATGGCACTCTTGATGGCGACCACAATCTTGTCGCCCACGCCGGCATAGCGTTTCTTGGTGCCGCCCAGAACGCGGATGCAGAGGACTTCCTTAGCACCGCTGTTGTCTGCTACTGCTAATCTTGATTCTTGTTGTATCATAACTATTTAGCTCTTTCAATGATTTCTACTAATCGCCAGCACTTGTTCTTGCTCAAGGGTCTGGTTTCCATAATTCTTACTCTGTCACCGATATGGCAATCGTTCTTCTCGTCGTGGGCCATGAATTTCGTGGAGCGTTTCAGGAACTTTCCGTAGATGGGGTGTTTCATTTTGCGCTCAACCAGAACCACGATGGATTTCTCCATTTTGTCGCTGACGACGACGCCTTCTCTCACTTTTCTATTGTTTCTTTCCATAACTATCTGGTGGATTATTTGTTATCGTTTAATTCGCGTTTGCGCAATTCCGTGTGCAATCTGGCGATTGTGCGGCGTTGCTCCTTAATCAGTTGGGGGTTCTCCAACGGGGAGATGGCGTGGTTGAGTCTCATCTTGACCAGCTGGTCTTTTTCGACATCCAGTCTCTCCTTCACCTCTGCGGTGGTAAGCTCGTTAATGACTTTCTGTTTCATATCTCCTCGTTAAATTTCTGGTGAATAATCTCTTCTTACGATAAACTTGGTGTGCACGGGCAATTTCTGGGCTCCGAGTCTCATTGCTTCCTTGGCGACTTCCATGGGGATGCCGTCGGCTTCAAAGAGAATACGGCCCGGGCTGACGCGTGCGGCCCAGAATTCGGGGGTACCTTTACCTTTACCCATACGAACACCCAAACCCTTGGCGGTCACGGGGCGATCGGGGAAAATGCGAATCCACAACTGACCCTGACGCTTCATCTCACGGGTGATAGCCTGACGGGCAGCTTCAATTTGGCGGGCGCTGATCCAACACTGATCAAGCGTTTTGAGGGCGAATGATCCGAATGAAATGTTCGCACCACGCTTGGTGATGGATTTCATTCTGCCCTTCTGCGGCCTTCTGTATCTAGTTTTTTTCGGTTGTAACATTGTTTTTTAATGTTTATTGATTATTATTGATAACCGGCATCTTGGCGTCGGTCTGTTATTTACTTGCTGTTTCTGTTGCCTCTCGGCGCAGCGCCACCCTTGCGGGGACCGCGGAACATGCGTTTGGCCTGTCCCTTGGAATCCTTGCTCTCCACGTTCTGGGCGAACAGGTCGCGTTTGCCGTAAACGATACCGCGGCAGATCCATACCTTGATACCGATGCAACCATAGGTCGTGTGTGCCTCAACCGGAGCATAGTCGATGTCAGCTCTCAGCGTGTGCAACGGGATACGACCCTCTTTGAAATGCTCGTTACGAGCCATTTCGGCACCACCCAGACGGCCGGCAGCGGTGATCTTGATGCCCTCTGCGTTGGCGCGCATGGTGGATGCGATGGCGGTCTTGATGGCTTTCTTGTATGCCACACGACCTTCTATCTGTTTGGCGATGTTCTGGGCAACCAACTGGGCATCCAGGTCGGGACGTTTCACTTCCACGATGTTGATTTGGATTTCCTTGTTGGTGATGACCTTCAACTCTTCCTTCACTTTGTCAACTTCCTGACCGCCCTTGCCGATGATGAGGCCCGGACGAGCCGTGCTGATGGTCACCGTGACCAGCTTCAATGTTCTTTCAATGTAAATTTTAGAGATACCGGCTTTGAAGAACTTTGCATTCAAATACTTTCTAATTTTGTCATCTTCGACGATCTTACCGGCGAAATTTTTGCCGCCGTACCAATTAGAATCCCAGCCTCTTACAATACCAAGGCGTAAGCCTACCGGATTTACTTTCTGACCCATACTTAATTAATTAATTTTTTTATTCTTCTGTTGTTATATTTTCCGTATTTGTTTTTTCCGCATTTCTGTCGGCGATGATCAGGGTGACGTGGTTGGAGCGTTTTCTGATGCGGTTGGCGCGGCCTTGGGGAGCCGTGCGGATACGTTTCAGCATTCTGCCGCCGTCCACCATGATGGTCTTCACGTACAGATCCGCATTCTCAAGTCTGGCGCCTTCGTTCTTGACTTGCCAGTTGGCCACTGCGGACTTCAAAAGTTTCAATAATTTCTCTGCTGATTCTTTATGGCTGTATTTCAATACATTCATGGCGTAATCCACATTTTTTCCACGGATCACGTTTGCCATAATTCTGGTTTTGCGCGGGGAGGTCGGATTATCCACTAATCGGGCCATATAGATAGTCTTGTTGGCTTCTTTTCGCGCATCTGCTGCTAATTTTTTGCTTGCACTCATTTTATTATTTAATCTATTTTTTAATTTGAATCTCTTAATTATCAAGGCGTTACACTCACATATCACCCCACTTCGCCTTTTCCCATCAATCGGGCGGCAAAAATAGAAAAAAAATTTATACAATCAATTGTTTAAAAATATTTTTTTCAACAGGTTATGCACAAAACAGATGATGGGGTACAATGGGTACTACATACGGTATTGTATTGGGTGGTTCGCCACGTGCAGAGTTACATGGTTAACGTTGGAGGTTCCGCCGCGTCGCTTCACAGCGGCGGAACCTCCAAGCATAACACCATGTCATATAGGATTATTTTGTATTTTCGCAGCGAAATGAGTACCATCCGAACATATAGCCCAACATATCACCCGCGCACCTGCGCGGCACCCCCTTTCATTCTCAATTTCACGTCAATCTCATTCACCCCATTTACCTCTTTTACCCCTTGCACCTCTTGCCCCCCATGCCCCCATTTCTCTCCCTCTTTCCCCCTCAGTTCCAACATTCCGCATTATCGCAACCTTTTCAATGGCCAAGAGGCTGATAATGAGGTGTATGGAAACGGGGCTGTTTTGGGGTACGAGTTCAGGCAGTATGACAGCCGTATAGGCCGTTGGTGGAGTATTGATCCGATGGCAGACAAGTATCCCGGGGTGAGTCCGTATGTGTTTTGCGGTGGAAGCCCAATAATTATTAAGGATCGTAATGGTGGTTATGGTGTAGTTGTCATCAAACAACAATGCGATGATAATGGGAATATAACAGGGGGGACAGCAGCACTGGTTATGACATTCTATTATAATTCTGCTGAAAATTTTGAGGGTGATGGAAAAATGTCAACTGATCAGGCTCTATGGGTACAACGAAACATCCAATCTAATCTAAATTTTTTATATCAGGAGGATATTGTTATAAATGGTGTAACATATAAGTTTGACTATGAGATTGAATTCGTAGATTTAGCTTCTCCAGAACATGTACATAAAAATCCATATAAAGAGGCGGAGTTCAACAACTATAAAAACACAGGGATAAGAAAGGGCAATTTCATGGAAGCTGCTACTTTGGCAAAAGGCGGTGATCTGGGTGCGGGTTCACAATATAGTATTAGAATTGATTTCGCAAAAATGAGTCAATATGTTCAAGTTGGTTGGTCAGATGGACAGACTCCCACCCATGAATTATTCCATACCATTGGTGCCAGTGACACAAAAAATCGTGGAGGGACAAGATTAATGGACTACAATAATCCAGATAACAGTGTTCCAGTTCCTATGAGGTGGATTATGATGAACGATATAGAAAACTTGTTCTATGATGGCAATGAAAGGCTCCAAATTATTTATGAGGATGAATAAGCTTCACGTACTGTTGCTGCTATTCATCCAAGTGACTTTTGTCGTTTCGTCAAACGGCCAAAATGGTCTCTGCTTCCGATTCACGGACACGTTGTTTTTGAAAGGAAACATATTGTATGTATGGCATGCCACCTGTATATGTCCATCCTTGTGTTGCGTGGTGCGTGATGATTCCGAAAAAGAGGTTGCCCTCTCTTTGTTCAGTGGTGAATCTCAATTCCCGGAAGAGGCAATGCCGCCACTGCTCACGCATCAAATTACGGACAGACAATTTGTCCTGATGAGAAATTATTCTGGAGACAGTCTCTCCAACAGGTTTACGTGGGAGCAGACCCGCCATTCATTGGAACATGGAATACATATAGACACTATGGAGAGGATGGACAATTATCGAAGGAAAGCGATGATGAAACACGATAATCCAGACAATCTGTTTTATGATTCCATCCAGTATGTTATGATAGAATGGTATGACAGAATCTCGCAAATATCCAAAGAAGATTTAAGCATTGGGAATTTTTTCTTCGAAGGGAGTGGGAAACTCAATACGGCACCTCCCGATGACACGCCCATAGATACAGTGGTCTGCAACGGTGAGACTTTTTGTTTGAAAGAAGCACCATTCGAATCTTGGGGGATACTAATGGAGGTGCAGAACGAGTGTAACTTCTTCTTTAATGATACGGCTGAGAGAGATTTTCTTCAATACCACAAATTCAAGAAAATCACAATCTTTATTCCTTTAAAGAATAAGGAATCTGATCAATAATAATTACATTTTGTCCTCGTCATATTCTCCTCTATCACGAACTTCCTTTTCGCGGCGGCGGCTTCGGCAGGCTCAGCCGCCTGCACTCCGGCGCACACAAACCTCGCGCCGCGACCACACACACATGCCCGCCCATCCCGGGGATGTCAATCCCCGGCTACCAACCCCGGCACACCTACGGCGTGCCACCCGCGCACCATTCCGCCAGCGGAGCTGGCGGAACCTCCAACGTTAACCATGTAGCTTCGCTTGCGGCGGAACCTCCAACCGTTAGCCATATAGTCTCAAGTGCGCCTCTAACACAACACCATAATATCAAAAAAATCAATCCTGTTTGATATGGACATCGACCTGATTGAAGGGGATGCTGATGCCCTCGCGGCCAAGCGCGGTATATACATCCTCGTTGAGGGTGAAAAGCGCCGGCCAGTACGTTTCCGCAGGCGTCCAGGCGAATAGTATGAGGTTCACGGCACTGTCGCCCAAGTTGTCCACATGGACCTCCGGAGCTTTCGGCTCCTGCACCACATACGGATTCTCAGACATCGCACGCATAAGCACTTCGCGCGCATGCTCCACCGACTCGCCGTAGGCAATGCCCACCTTCACCGTAATCCTGCGCTGAGGCAGATTGAAGTGATTGACCAGCGACTTGGTAGCCAGTTCCGTGTTCGGGACCACCACAAAACGATGGTCATACGTGCGCAAAGTCGTGTTGAAAATCTGAATGCTCTCCACAAAACCCTCGTACGTGCCCTGCTCGATGTAGTCGCCCACCTTGAACGGGCGCAATATGAGAATGATGACGCCACCCGCGAAGTTCTGCAACGTACCCTGCAACGCCATGCCCACGGCCAGACCCGCTGCACCCAAGATGGCCACAAATGAGGTCATCTTGATACCGGCGATACCCATCACCGTCAACACCAACAACACCTTCAACGAGATGTCAATCACCGAATGCAGGAACTGCTGCAACGAAGGATCCAGCTTACGCCGATTGTATGTCTTCTGCAATCCTTTGTTCAACAACTTGATGAGCTTCAAACCCACAAAAAGAATCACCAGCGCCAACAGCAGTTGGGGCACATACTTGAACAACACATCCGTCAGGAACGCGCGCGCGGCAGCGACAAAGTCTTCCATACTATATTATATATGCTTTGATTTGATTAAAAAAACTTGTCCGATTTTACCTTGGTCAGATTGTTGACCGTATTCTCCAGTTCTTCACGTTTGGGCTTGTAATGCACCCGCAGATAGGCGACATCCTTCAGAAAGTTGATATGGCCGACCTCCACATTGATGATATCCAGGCCCGTGCGCTCCTTCAAGTCCTCCATCAGTTCCTTCTCCCGTCCGGCTTTCACCAACTCAATTTTTTCATAGAGGATAATCTTGGTGTCCACGCGACGTTTCCACTTGGCTTGCTCAAAAATCCACACCGCCACCAATATGAGGACATTGGTGAGGAGCAACTCCGCATAGCTGACAGTCATGGCCAGACCGTTGATCACGGATATGCCAATCACAACAAAAAGATAGGTCATCTCGCGAATGGGAATCGACTCCGTCCGGTAACGTATCATGCCGAAAATGGCAAATAGTCCCAAGGCAAAACCGATCTGCACCTTCACATTGTCCATCAAAAAGATGAGGAAAAAGATGGTGATGCTGAACATCATGAAGGTGAAATAATAGTCGCGACGCTTGCTCTTTCTATAATAGAACAAGGCAATGATGGCCCAGCAAAAGATCAGATTGATGGCAAAGCGGAACAGCATTTGCCACAACGACGGGCCGTCAAACCAAGGGATGCCGAACAGCTGGCCTGCGCCATCAAGGGTTTCCATGCCAAATTCGCGCATGATTTCGGGATCGTAATCGGGGAAAGAAGATTGAAGCATAGTTTAGGGTTTAAAGTTTAGAGTTTAGAGATTAGAGATAAAAATTTTTCCTTAAGCAGTCCCGCTAGGGACAACAGCTCGGTAGATTATATATAATGGTTATTTTCAATTCGTGATGGCGGCGATAGCAAGGGTTTGACCGGTGAGTTTGCTTACATAGCGGATTTTATCCTTGAAGCGGTTGTATTTGATATGTTCGTCGGTGAGCAACATGCCCAGACAATATTTGCTCAGGCCTCGCTGCGGCACAAGGGCCTCCTGGAGAATCCTTTTGAAGTCAGAGGGCTGGTTTCCGTCCTGTTTCACTTCCACAATGACCAGTTCGGGCACCTCAGATTCGCGGTCGTTGAGCATGTTGCGGAAACATATTCCGCTGTCAATGGTGATGCGCTCGGTCTTGGCCTTGTTCACCAACGTGATGCGGCTGAAACGGTTCTGCAGTCTCGGGGTGAGCGATTCTTGCGTGAGCCACACTTTTTCCATGAGGAACTGTTTCATTTCCGGCAGGTTGTAGAGGCTCCCCCACTCCGCTGCCGGAATCTCCATGCGTTTTTTCTTGGTCCGGCCCGTATTGACCTTGTTCTTGACCTCGCAGAAGAAAGTTCCGGTATCAACATACTCGCGCTGGCGGATCTTTTGCCGGTGCAAATGCTGGTTATGATGAACAGTATAGGTCAGCGCATCGGGCGTGTCAAAATAGAGGGTCCTGTAGTGGGCAATTCTGCTGCCGGAGATCTCCTGCACAAAGAACGACGAAGACCAATGGTCCGCCAAAACATCCAATATCTGCCTGTTTAGCAGATACTTGGTATCTGTGCGGTTCATCAGCTTCACAGAGTTCATCTCCTCCAGCGAGATAGGGTCCATCCCAGCGAGCACCTCATCTAACATACTCAAACTCCTTTACAGATTGCAACTTGCCGTTAGGTGCATAGTTGTACTGTTTCTTTTTGGTGCCGTCGGTGTTATACTCGAACTTGCGGATGCGGACCGCTTTGTTGTGTTCGTTGTACACCACCTCGCGCGACACTTTGCCGTTCGAGTCATACTCATAAGTACAACGGGCTTTCATCGCACCGGAAGAGGTGTATTCTATATCCTCCGACTTGCGTCCGTCGGCATTGTATTTGGTCACATGGTCCAAGAAGCGGACACCTTTGCCGCCATCTCCGCGATTCCACTCCTTGACCACCAGGTTTTTCCGGGACTCTTGTTTGGCACTCTGGGCGAAACATGCCGTTCCCACCGCACAAGCCAACAATAAAACGATTAACTTTTTCATATCCTTTATTTCACTTCATACTTATCCACTACCATCACGTCAATTCACATCCCCGTCATCATCATCTGTGGATGGAATGCCGGGGCTGAGTCCTCTCCTGGAGGACGGCCTTTATCAATAGGGTGACCGCACCTTATGCAATTCCGAACTCCTTCGGGCACAAGACATCCACAATTTGGACAAGGGACCCACTCTATACGGTGACCGCACCTTATGCAATTCCGAACTCTTTCAGGCACAGGATACCCACAAGTTGGACATAAAACCATCTCACTCATAAACGCTCATTTAACAGCCTCAATACATCCAGTTATAATCCCAATTGACTACAACTGAATATGAACCTGCAAATATATAAAAACTTTCAATTCCCGCGCCACCTAACCACTTACCTGCATTGGAATGCAACGTTTTGTTAGTTAGGAGTTTGCAGTTAGGAGTTTGTAATTAACCTTTTAATGCAATGTTCATGTTGTACCACGCCGGGTCGTCGGTGACCTCTTTGATGACTCTCAGAAATGGCGGGAACGAGATTTCGTCTTCCATGCTGACATGCTCTATTTCAAGCAGATGGTGCGGGCGAGATGGCTCAAAAAAAGTGTCCAACTCCAAATAGCGGTTGTCCCATTCGAAGCATTGTCGCCGTTTGTGGATGGGGCGCTTGGCAGGGTTGGCCTCGGCGAGCAGGGTCTCGTATTCTTCTTGGGTAATCTCCCGCTCGATTTCCACGCGCTCGTTGACCGACACAAACCGCTTGGTGGTCAGGAAAAAGACAGAATGTCCGTTTTCTGTGCGCTTGCGGATGCGCGGCTCCAACCCGTCTTTCTCTTTCAGGTAGGTTTGGGTGATCTCGTACTCGCGGCATTTAGGCAGTTTGCCTACGATTTCCACGAGGAATTTCCGTTCGGCCTCAATCGGCTCAGCAGGAGTGTTGCAGACTTCTTCAGATTTGTCGTATAATTTGTTATTGTTCATTTATATTACTTTTCTTTCTTTTAAATCCAGATTCTGTGTCGGGCGCAACGTTATAATGATTAATAAAAAAAACAAATATCAATTCTCCCACCAATAGTGCATATCTTCTTCATAATCATTCATTTCATTTTCTATTCTATTTTCTATTTCCTTGTGGCGTTCTGGAATTTCCCATAGTGGTTTTTCTGACTCCACAAGACGGATGGAGGCAGGAACTGCAGCCGTATTATAGCGATCGTCATGTAAATGAAAATAGTTTGACCGAATATCGTATCCTCCCTTTCCAATAAGTTCCGTTATAGCCCAACCTTTTATATCCTTCGTACCTTTATAAGCCAACGCTATAATATAGCACAGTTGGCGTCCATTGCCCAACATGTCGTATATTCCCATCTTATTGGATACACCATTGCCAATCTCATGTAGCACAGCTTTTTCGCATTCAAGAGAATAGTCTTTTCCGCCGTTACTGGCGACAAACTCCCATTCGTTGATTGTGGGTAGCCTCAGGTTGCGCCCTGTGAGTTTGTTGAGTATGCGCAAAAGGTCAGACACTCCTCCATCATACTGCCCGCTGCCATTTCTGTTTGTGGTGTAGTATTCGTAGCTATTTGTGAAGAAAGGATACTGAGCTCCCTCTGGAGTTCCTTCGCACTGAACGGACTTCAATGACATACCCATAATGGCAGCATACTCCTCTTGGGTAAGCTGAAAACGATGCATGGAAAAAGGGTAATCATATCCAGCTATCGGTATCATGTTCTGAGAAATCCGATCATTGAGAGACTCACGAATCCTCCTGTATTCATCAGGAATGGCAAGGACATAGGATGGTCCCTCGTCACCTTCGTATTCTTCTGCCAAATGATTGGATATCAATATCTCTGCACGAACCCAATCCTCTGCATCTATGATTTCTCCATCCTTGAATTTCTTTTCAGGGTTGAACGTATCGCGGAACTCTTTTTTAACTTGTAACTTCATACGACTATAAATGATATTTAAAATTAACACCTACTCTTCACTTCTTTTGCATTGAATTGTCCTTGTTTATGTTTTGTTGTTGATTGTTTAATTCACACTATAATACCATATTCCAACGATGACAAACAAGTGTAGCAACTGGTCAAATCCATAGAGTATCCAGTAGGGTTTCTGCTGCATGTCTGCCAATTTCGGGAAACGGGCGGTGATGCGGCCTTTGCCCGTGTCAATAAGGAAATGTGTGACAAGTTCGGCCAGCATAAGCAGCAGCATGAGTCTCCATGAAACGCCAAAAGCCAGCAGACACACTCCTACCAGTAGTGCATGGACACCAGCGTGCAGAAGAATCGGCCAGATATTTCTTCCGTCTGCCTTCGCCCGAATCATCTTCGGTGTAGTGAGGCAGAAATCGGCCAGGAAGTGGCATATAAGAAGAACTATAAGCAATAATGCGTTTTTCATTTTTCAACAATCTCCTTGACCAATGGCACCAATACTTCCTCGATAACCTGCCGGTTCAAGCGGTGCTCGCCATGGAAATGGATGACATTCCTGTAATACTGACGGAAAATATCCTCGCAGTTGACGGTGGTGTCGTTGTCAGCGAAGAGGCCATACACATTATCGCGGTCACCGTCCGTGATGCCGTCGAATTGTTGCGCTTCCATCTCGGAGAAGTGCTGGATGATTTCGGGCGTAATGGTAAAAGCTGTGTCCCCATTCTTACGAGGATTAAAAAACTCAAAAGTCCCCTCTTTTAAAATATCAGCATGTTTAGATATGTCAAATGCGGGGTTTATGCAAATACGTTTACGACCACGCATTTGCTGGGCATACATACCACCCATACTTGTGCCAACAATTACATCTGGCTGTTCCTTCTTGCTGAATTCCTTCAGGAAAGGCAAGGCCTCGACTGGATCAACAGGGATATCAGGCGCAAGTACAGTCCAGTTTGGTAATAACTCACGTAATGTATTTACTGTGCTACCAGCCCCAGATGAGCCGAAACCGTGGAAATAGATGAGTTTTTTCATATTATTTTTTGACACGGCAAATATACAAAAAAGTCTTCCCTGATCCTTTTCCGTTTCACCACTTTACTCCTCCCGAGAGAGTCAATCGTCACCACTGCTTTTTCATCACGGGGTTAGTTAACCTTGCTCACTATCTGGCTCTCAATCGCGGGGTCAAAGCTTACTTGCACAGTGGCTTTCGCGCGATGTACTGGACGGTAGCCGCCTTTTCTTGATAGAGAGGTGAATAATTGGGCCCAGTAATTATGTCCGTTAAAACTGCAAATTCCGACTCCAATCGATTTGTAAGATTTGTGCAAAATATTCGCTCTGTGGCCCGGAGAGTTCATCCAGCCTTTCACGACCTCTTGTGGCGTTTTATGTCCACCGGCCACATTTTCGCCTTTCGCTGAGGCATCCTCGAATTCCTGCATCAGGATAGTTAACGCGCTGCCTCCTTTAGGGCGGGTATGGCTGATTATACTTTTATCCCCATAGCCTCTCACGCTGGTGGGATTACATTGTTTCAACTCAAAGTAATGCGATGAAGCCATTTCTGCCGCCCTGATCATGGCAAGTTCGGTCAGTGCGGAATCCATCACAAGGGGAGTCAAGCCAGCGCTGTCGCGAACATGATTCACCAAGCGAACCACTTCAGTGGCGTAATCATAGTAGAAGTCAACCTGAAAATCCACCGTCTTCGGAAACTTGAATGTGGTGGTCTGCTCCTTTGTCAGGAAAAGGGTCTCCTTGCCTTTGGCGGTGCCCACTTGCACTCTTGAGTTCCATTGTCCGGAAGGAATCTCAGAACTCCCGTTCACATGTTTGGAGAAAATCAGCACGCAGAAGGTCTGTTCGTTGCAATAGAAAACCGCAGCGCCCACAGCACGCCATGAGCTCAATGCATACTTATTCTCCGCCACGTCATCTCTATAGATTGAGATTATGTCCGGATTGGCCACACAGCAGGAAAAAAACTCACCGCATTCTGTTCCCTGGGGCATATTGAATTTATTCTGCACAAGTGTGATGAAGTTCTTCCCGTTAGGTCTTTGGGTATTCTCCTCCGTCATCTCATCTTGGGAAAACAGCGACCATTGGGTAGAGAGTTCTGCCGCACGCAACATGGCTGCTTCGGTGAGTCCCTGGTCCATTTTCAGCGTGTTGAGCTTTTTTTTCATCCTTGCCTTGTTAATGGTCCGCACGAAGGCCTTTGCCTCAGAGTAGTCATAGACACCTGTGACGGTCACGGTCTGCGCGGAGACGGAGAGCGTAAGGACAATCAGGAAGAGTGACAGCAGGGTGCGCATAATACAGAGACAAGGCTATTATTAAAAATCCTTGTCCGTCACCTCCTCGGCGTTGAGCACAAAGGCGCGGAGGCCCTGCTGCTCGGCAGAGAGGTCCAGCTCGTGGATGTCGTGCAACAGCGGACGCACCTTCTCGTCGGGCACGAAGGCCAGGATGGCCGAGTTGAGCGTGGGCCAGGCGTGGGTGCCATAGTGCGGTTCGCCATCATCGGAGCCACGGCCCTGCACCTCGTTCCAGAAGGTAAATCCGCGGATTTCATTCTTGTCCAAGATTTCCATCACTTCATCGTAGAAGGCTTGGTATAGCGATATGAAGACTGCTTTCATTGTATGTTAGTATTTGTTGTTGTTTTTGTTGTTTACCCCCCACACTGCGCTCCGCTTGTGCGGGGTTAAGTGCACTTCGTGCGGGTCGTCTCTCCGAGACTTTCAAGGTATCTGCTCTACTGATCACTGACTACTGTTCACTGATCACTATTTCTATACTTCGTTGACACCCAACGCTTTGTTGCGTTCGCGGCGGGCGCGGCGGCGGGCAGTGCCTTTGGCGTTCCACTCGGCGAGCTTGCTAAACAGAATCGGAATGAGAATCAAGGTTACCATCGTGGAGAAGGTAAGACCCCAAGCGACGACCATACCCATGGAGTTCCACATCTCGGCTCCCTCACCCTTATCTACTGCCAACGGAATCATACCGAGTACCGTGGTCAGCGTAGTCATCAAAATCGGACGCAGACGGGAACGGCCGCCGGCGACAACCGCGTCTTTGATGGCCATACCGCGCTCAACACACAAACTGGTGTAGTCTATGAGCACGATACCGTTCTTCACCACAATACCAATTAGCATCATCACGCCAATCAACGCCATGACACCCAGAGCAGTGTGTGTGACGGCCAAACCGATCAACACACCCGTGAGGGCGAAGAGGATGGAGCCCATGATAACGAACGGATAGGTAAAGGACTCGAACTGGGCAGCCATCACCACATAGACCAACATGATAATCAAAGCCATCAAAACGAACATGTCTCCGAAGGCTTCCTGTTGTTGCTCCCAAGTACCACCGATCTTATAATCCAATGTGGCGGGAATGTCCATCTGATCAAGTTCTTTCTGCGCAGATTCCACCAGCTCGCTCAATGCGGCACCCTTGGCCACCACACAGGAGACTTTGACCATACGCTCACGGTCCTTACGGACGATGGTCGGCGGAGTGAAGGTTTCCTCTACCTTGGCCACATCGCCCACGCGGATACCCTTGCCCATGTTATTGTACATCAAGATATTCTCAATGGCATGAATATCATCGCGGAACTCCAGTGCATAACGGACACGGATATTATATTCATCGCCGTCCTCACGGAACTGCGATGCGGTATAGCCGTTGAAGCGGTTGCGCACGTAGCTGGCACCCGTTGTTGAGTTGAGTCCGTTCTCGGCTAATTTCTGGCGATCAAAGACAACCTCCAACTCCGGCGTGTACTCGTCACGGCTGATCACCACCTCGGAGCAACCCTCCACCTGACGCATACGTGCGGCAAGGTCGGCGGCAAACTGGTCGGTGGTATTGAAGTCATAACAGTAAAGCTCAATATCTACTGTCGATTGTCCGCCCATGTTGCCCTGTCCGGTAGTAACCGTGGAGGAGACTATCTCAATATGCTGCCGCAAAAGTTCGCGAATACCATCGGAAATCTCTGAAATAAATTTGTCACGCTCGGTTTTCTTCACCAAACGGATGTTGAACGAGAGCAAATGCGTACCATTGTCACGCATCAAGCTCCATGTGTTGTCCTCATCGGGCATGCCCACGGAATAGTTGATGGATTTGATTTCGTTCGGATATTTCTCCCGAATCTCATTCACAATCTGGTCGCCCAACGCCTTTGAAGTCTCCACACGAGTGCCCTGCGGCAATTTCACAGTGACGCTCAAACGTGCGTTGTCCTGCGTCGGGAAGAACTCTGTCGGGATCACCAACATCAAGGAAAGGCTGGCGAGGAAGACAACCGTGGCTATGCCCACAACCGTTTTCCGGTGGTTGACGCACCAACGGAGCAGACGGGCGTAGCCTTCGTCCAAACGGACAAGGAATTTCTCGATAGGGCCGTAAACCTTGGCGAACCATTTGCTCTTTTTGGGATTCTTCTTCAACAACAGGGAACAGAGCATCGGTGTCAGTGTCATGGCCGCAGCCAAAGAAACGGCAATCACAATGGTGACAATCCAGCCCAACTGTTTGAAGAGCACACCAGCCATACCGGTGAGGAAAGTCAACGGCAAGAACACGGCGATAATCACCAAGGTGGAAGCGATAATGGAGAGTGAAACCTCGCTGGTGGCAAAGACCGCTGCCGCCTTGGGCTTCGAACCGCGTTCAATATGTGTGGTGATATTCTCCAACACCACGATGGAGTCATCGACCACCAAACCGATAGCGATAGAGATGGATGACAATGAAATGATGTTCAAAGTGTTGCCCGTTGCCAACAAGTAGATAAAGGCTGCAATCAACGATACGGGCACCACGATGGCGATGATGATAGTGGCGCGCCATCTTCCGAGGAAGAAGAGCACCACAACGACCACTAACAAAAGGATGATGAGGATGGTTTCCTCCAAACTGTCGATTGTGTTGGTGATATTGTCGGAGTTATCGACCAACACGCTCAGCTTCACGTCAGCGGGCAGTGAGCGCTGGATGCCGGGCAACACGGCCAGCACCTTCTTACAGATTTGCACTGTGTTGGCACCGGTCTGTTTCTGGATGATGATCATGGCACCGCGTTCTCCGTCGGTGTAAGACTCCTGCATACGCTCCTGCAGGGTATCCTTTACGACCGCCACATCCTTCAGATAGACGTTCTTGTTGTTGTAGCTGCCGACCACCACATCAGCCATCTCGTCCGCACTGTTGAACTCGCCATCCACACGCATGGAGTAGGTTTTGGAACCCACGTCCATGATACCGAGGGAGACGTTGCGATTCTCCGCGCCAAGCACGGAAGCGATGGTCTCGATAGTGAGATTATAACTCTCTAACTTATAGGGATCGCAATAGACCTGGATTTCACGCTGCGGGGCACCGGAGATGGAGACCGCACCCACGCCGCTGATACGTGACAGCGGGGAGGAGACCTTGTCATCCAGGATCTTGTATAATGCCTGAGTGCTCTGTCCCGACTGCACCGACAGCATCATAATCGGCATATCGTCGGCACTGAACTTGAACAGATAAGGCTGGTTGGCACCGTCGGGCAGCGCCGACTTCACCATATCCAACTTGTCGCGTACGTCGTTGGTTTTCTGTTCAATATCCACACCATACTCAAACTCCAGATAGACAATGGAATAGTTCTCCTTGGAGTTGGAGGTGATGTGCTTGAGGTCGCTCAAGGTGTTGAGCACGTTCTCGATGGGCTTGGACACGTTGTCCTCAATGTCTTCCGCGCTCGCGCCGCCATAGACGGTGAGCACCATGATGGTGTTGCTGTCCATGTGGGGGAAGAGGTCCACCGGCAGCCGGGTCAGGGAGAATATGCCGATGATGATGACGGCAATGTAAACCAACCCTGTCATGATAGGTCTTGCGACCGATTTCTGGTATAAGCTCATATTTCTTGTTGTTGGAACCCCACACTGCGCGACTTCGTCGCTTGTGAGGGGTTAATAATATGTCGTCTCTTCGAGACTATCAATGAATAATGTTATTTTTTCTCCACATTCACCTCCAAACCATCTTTCAGACGGGCGAGGCCGGTGGTGGCCACCATGTCGCCGTCCTGCACGTTGCCGGAAAGCAGCTCGTAGGCCTTGTCCAAATGGCGTCCTATTTCCACTCTGTTGAAGGAAACCTTGCCGTTTTTATAGACATAGACATAACGGTTGCCAGAACCCTGTTGGCGGAAGATGGCCTCGTCAGGCACCACCACGTGCTTCTGCGTGCCGAAATTGATGGTCACGCGAGCGTACATGCCCGGGCGCACGCGGCTGTCGGTGTTGGGCAACTGCACCTCCACAGGGAAAGTGTGCGTGGCACCGTCCATCGTCGGGTAAATCAGACTGATTTTGCCCTTGAACTCCTCGTCGCCGTATGCATCCACTTTGACGGAAACCGGCGTACCCACCTTAACCTGTTTGAACAAGGCTTCCGACAAGTTGATGTTCATCTTCACGGGCGTGATTTGCTGCACTTGCACGACCGGCTGACCGCCATAGAGGTCGCCGCTGTCATAGTTGCGCTGAGTGATGACGCCTGAGATCGGACTGATCAACTGCGTGTTTTCCAGCAAATTGTCATAAGTGGTCTGCGCCACATCCAATTGCGTCTTCATCGCATCCCAATCAGACTTGGAGCATCCGCCCACCTTATAGAGTTCATCAATGCGCTTGAAACTGATCTTCAAGTTGTCGAGCTGGGCCTTAGACTGTTTGAGGCTGTTCTCGTTCATCTGGACCAAGACCTTGCCCTTTGGCACGCGGTCACCGACTTCCACATAGATGCGGTCGATGCGCCCGCCTGTGAGCGGTGCGATGTTGTTCACGGCATTGGCCTCTACGATGGCAGTGTACTCGTAAGTCTGTTCCACCTCTTCCTCATGCACCTGCTGGGTGCGGATGGTCAACTTCTGATCGCCGGCGGTGACGGCCTCTTTCTTCTTGCAACCGCCCATGATGAGCATGACGATTGCCAACGATACGGTTATGTATGTGATTCTTTTCATATTGTGTGTTTGTTTATTTTCTTTTTTCTCCCCCACACTGCGGCCTGCGGCCTTGTGCGGGGTTAATTGCACTTCGTGCGTGTCGTCTCTCCGAGACTCTCAAGGAATCAATCCTTCAGTCTCCAGTCTCTCATCTCTAAACTCTCATCTCTAAACTCTAAACTCTCCACTCCTACCTCTCCACTCCCAGTGTCGCGTCCAGATTCGCCTTCGCTGACAGGTAATTGAAGATTGACTGGCAATAAGTCAGCTGCGTGCTGGTAAGGGTGAGTTCTGCACTACTGAGATCCAGCCAGGTGTTCATGCCGACCTCATATTGCTTTTGGGCAATTTCGTATGCTTTTTGAGCCTGCATCATCGTCTCACGGTCGGCGGCAATGTCCTCAATAGCCTGCTGCATGTCGTTCAGATAGCTCTGTGCGCCAATGCGCAGGTTCCGCTCTGCATCCAGACGCTGATCCTTCATATTTTCAATATTCAAATTGACCTGTTTGAGTTTGTATGAGGTGGACACCCAAGAGATGATGGGCACTTGCAACGAAAGCGCCACGTATGAGTACGGATAGTTCGTGAACGACTGTCCGTCATCGCCCATGCCGGAGTATTGGAAACTGCCCGCCAGCGCAAGCATCGGGCAAGAGGAGCCGATGATGATTTTCTTCGACTGCTCCAACTGCTGAATACCCATATCCATCTGACGGAGGGCGGAGTTGTAAGCCAGCTGCAACTCTTTCTCATCCGGCATAGTGGCGCTGAGCACATCCTGCTCATAATCGGAAAGCTCGCCATCGAAAATCACTGGCTCGTCAATGTTCATGCCCAAGAGGACCTTAAGACGCATGTCGGCGAGACGCAGCGACTTGGCGGTGGAGGTCACGGCCGGACGTTGACTCTGCAAAGTCACATCTGAGCGCAGTTTCTCGAACTCGGACACCAAACCTTGATTGTAGGAATTGGTCACCAGCTGGTTGCTGGCCTCTATGTTGGCATAGCTCTTTTGCATCACGTCATACGACTGCTTGGCAAGCAGATAAATGTAATAGGCCTGTTTCACCTGGTTCACCATCTCCAACTTGGAGGAGCGGGCCGCTTCCATCGCAAGGTCAATGTCCATTGAGCTGAGTTTCAGGTTGGACCAGAGCGCCGGCGAAATGATGGGCAAGCTCAAATTGGCTCCAACAGAGTATGTGTTGTCACGGCCCACCTTGATGTTCATCGTCTGGCCGCCCATATCCATGGACATGGTCTGCTTAAGCAGCGTGCGGTTGTAGTTTGCCGCGATGGACACATCGGGGAAAAGAGCGGCTATTTGCTCCTTCTTATACCATTGTTTGATTTGGACATTACGGTCGGCGATGCGCATGGTCGGGGTCTCCGACAGCGCAATTTCTATCGCCTTGTTCAAATCCACGTGAACCGAATCCTGTGATTGTGCCTTCGGGATGACCACAAAAATCAGTAGCAATACGAGAAACACACAGAGGGCATTTTTTTTCATTTCCAGCAAAATATCAATCTAAAAATATCTATATATTTTATAAAAATTTGAAAAACAACAGTTTATAAAAAACATCCCGTTGATTTTTTGAGCGGGCAAAGATACTAAAAAAACAACACGTTGTGTATTTTTTACACACAAACATTTCCTACCTAAAAATTTTATACTTTTGCTGCGTGTAAAATTTACACTGAAACATGAAAGAGAGAAGAAAATACACGTATGACTATTGGCGACCGGCGGTAACCGTTGACAATGTGGTGTTCAGTTTCGACGGCACGCATTTGAACGTGTTGCTCATCAAGCGCGGAAGGGAGCCTTTTCAAGGCTGCTGGGCATTTCCGGGAGGCTTTTTAGATGAGCACGAGACGTTGGAGGAGGCCGCCAAGCGTGAGCTGAAGGAAGAGACGGGGCTGGAGTCCCAGTTCATGACGGAAATCGGCTCTTTCAGTGCTTTGGACCGCGACCCTCGCGGGCGCACCATCACGGTCGCCTTTGCCTCCGTGGTACGGCCCACGCAGACGGACACGCTAGCGGGCGACGATGCCAGCGAATGCCAATGGTTTCCCGCCACCCGGCTTCCCGACATGGCCTTTGACCATGCGCTGATTTTCAAAAAAGCCATGACCATGCTCAAGGTCGGATTCTTCAGTGATCCCGTGGCTTTCGTCCTCATGAACGACACCTTCACGATGCCCGAGATGCAGCGGCTCTACACGGAGGTCTTCAACCGCGAATTCGACCGACGCAACTTCCAGAAAAAATTCCTCGCCTCCGGGATACTCAGTGCCGAGCCTCGCGACCCAAAGAAGAAAAACGCCCACTCCCCCATCCATTACCGCTTTAACAAGGAGGGGTATATCCAATTCAAGGAAAAAATCTGGAAGGGCTGAATCTGTTCCATCCATTCCATACAAAACAAAAGCCGCTGCGAAACACAGCGGCTTTTTGGTATCTTCATTCGGTGAAGTTTATTTCTCTTTGATTGACTGCTCCAGAGCCTCCACTTCTGCCTGCAACTTGGAAATTGCATCATCATTCTCCTGGATCTTTTGGGAAATATCCTTAAGATTGAGCTGCAATTTCTCAATCTGGCCATTGATCTTTTCCTGCTCTTTAATCAGCGACTGCTTGTTAGCGTCCAGCTTGGTAATTTGTTCCTTCTTTTCGATAATCGGTTTACGAATCTGGTATTCTTCAACTTTTGCAGGCAACTTTTGTACGAATTTGCGGATGGCAGCGTCTGCCTGCGGGTCGGTGGAAGAGGTTACGGCATTCATATTGCCCTTGCACACCAGCAGAACCAACTGGGTTGTCTTTTCATTTTTCTTGCCGAATTCGATAACATTGAAGAAAATGTCATAATTCTCCGATCCGAACGGCGCAAATTGCTGATTACGGTATGCACGGAAACCACTCTCCTTTGAAGCTTTGAGATTATACTGGTTTTCGAAAATGTCACGCAAAGTCGCATCCAGCGTTTCCACAGACACATTCTTCAAGTTAAAAAGATAACCTGGATACTGGGATTTGCCGAATTCCACCATAGAGGTGTGCAACTTCTGGGCTGAAGCGGTAACAGCGATAACGACAATTGTCAAGAGGACAAATAACTTTTTCATAATAATATCATTTAAAAAATAAACATTAGAATTCAGGCCGCAAAGATAAAAAAATTATTTTTGCGCCCCTGTTATGCATATACAAGAGATTCTCAACCGGTTTGATTTTCCCGTCTATCTTGCCCCCATGGAAGGCATCACGGATCATGCGTTCCGGATGATCTGCAAGGAGCACGGGGCTGACATGCTCATCTCCGAGTTCATATCTTCAGACGCACTGTCAAGGGAGGTGGACAAGAGCCTGAAAAAGATGCGGTTTGATGAAAGGGAGCGTCCCTTCGGGGTACAGATTTTCGGCCATAACGAAAGTTCGCTGATTACAGCGGCGCAGATTGCCGCCGAGTGCGAGCCCGACTTCATCGACATCAACTGGGGGTGCCCTGTCCGCAAGGTCGTGAGCAAGGGCGCGGGATCTGCCATATTGCAGGACATTCCCAAAATGGTGACACTCACCGCTGCAGTGGTAAAGGCCGTCAACTTGCCCGTCACGGTCAAGACCCGCCTGGGCTGGGACCAGTCGAGCAAGCCCATCGTGGAAGTAGCAGAGCGGTTGCAGGACATTGGCATAGAGGCCATCGCCATACACGGGCGAACGCGCTCGCAGATGTACGCAGGGGAGGCCGACTGGAGCCTCATCGGGGCCGTGAAGGCCAACCCGCGCATGACCATCCCGGTCATCGGCAACGGGGACATCGACACCGCCGAAAAGGCCATTCTCTACCGGGAACGCTACGGGGTGGACGGGATCATGATCGGCAGGGCCGCCATCGGCAATCCCTGGATATTCCGAGACATCAAGTGCCGGCTCCGGGGCGAAGAGCCTCGTCCCCTCACCTATCGGGAGCGCTTGGCAACCGTACTGCATCACTTGCAAGCCTCCACCGAAGACAAGGGCGAGCGCCGCGCCGTATTGGAAATGCGGACGCAATATGCCGGCTATTTCAAAGGGCTTTACGACTACAAAAGCACAAGGATGCAACTGATGTCCGCCACCACGATAGAGGAGTGCCGCCAGATTATGGAAGCCTACGCCAACACACACTCCATCACCGAGTGATTTCATTTTTTTTCATTGTAAACAAGCCACTTACCTTCATTGCCACCATAATAAGCCAAAATCGATTGGCCCAAAAGAAAAAAAATGTATTTTTGCCAGCTTACAAATAGTGTTATATTTTTATATCTGCAAAAATAAAAATTCAACAACAATATGACAACAAGGAAGACCTTCTTATTCGTGCTTGCATTCTGCTGTATGTACTTGACATCATTAGCACAAAGCAGTGTGGATTCCACCACCATCTATCGGGAGAACTTCGACGGAGCCACATACGAAGCCATCACCACCTACACCAACTTCGCGGAAGGCGACTGGATATTGGATTCGTCACTGTCCGTATCAAACCCGGCTTGTATTCACCTTAGAATGTTCAACAATGCAGGTAACATGAACCTGACGACATCCGCCATCCCTGTATCATCCAACAACATGTCGGATCAAGTCAGACGCGTGTATTTGATGTTCGACCACATTTGCAAGGTTAGCGACTTGGACGTGGCCTCCATTTACTACCGTACCGCTACCGGCGTGAACGATGACGGCACGTACATTTGGGGCAGTTACCGTCTGATGAACTTCAGCACTTCCAGCAGTTTCTACTACGGCGATGGACAAGCCGACCCATACGGCACCAGAACCACTGCGCATTTCGGCACATACACAGCCGGTAAATTCAACCATGCCGCTTATGGCACGGGTAACACAGGTCTATGGAAACCCAATCAGAACAATGCTGTCCCGAACAACACATGGTGGCGTCACGAGATTCTGGATATCACGCATTTCGTATTGGATTCCAACGTAACACACATCCAGATCCAATTCCGTGTCAACAAAAACTCCCCGTCAACATCCACTACAGAAGAATGTGCGGGATGGTTTGTCGATAACCTGACCGTCCTTTTGTCCAACTGCGAATTGGAGATTCCGAGAATCGCACTCACCGGTACGGTTTACGCCGGCGGTGACGCACATTGCGGTTATCTGAGCAACAACATGAAAAACAACACCGGTCCCTACCTCATTGAGTCCACCATCAGAGACAACGACACCCTCAACGTCAACACCCTGCTGTTCACCTATCAGAAAAACAGCCTGCCAGTGGTCACGCTTCCGAACAACATCACCTTCAACCAATTCGTTACAGGGTCTAATTACGAAGCCCATCAGGTGATCAGCAACTGGCAATTGCCTGATATTTGTTACTATGATACCATCCGCTATCACATTTACATTGAGGATGTGCACGGCAACAAGCGTCGGTTAGACACTTTCCTGATTGCATGGCACGACCAAACCAACATCCAGACCAACGACTGTCGGGCCGACAGCATCAACAGCGGCCAGTTCCCGCACTGCTTCCTCACCGGCGTGGCACAGCCTGTCAAGTTCTATTTCACCAACAAGAGCGACGCTTTGCATTCCGAAGGAAACCCCTATCAGACCAGCCTTTCTGTTGTGTTGAAAGTGGAGAATGAGAACCATCAAGTAACCCATAACAGCACACACTCCTGGACAGGCTCCATTTGTATGGACGTGGGTGACACACTCTCGTTGGGCTCATTCATCCCCACACAGGGTTACAACTATATCACCGCCTACATCACCACCCGTAACGGACAGCTTGACGGTTATCATGCCAACGACACCATTCGCTTTACGGGTTTTGCGTGCGACAGCCTCTTGAGCGGTAACTACACCGTGGGCGGCACCAACCCCGACTTCGCGGACATGAACGCGGTAAAGACCGCCCTGTCCTACTGCGGTGTCAAAGGCCCCACCACTTTCCACTTCCGTCCCGGCACCTATCAGGACTTCGACTTCACTGAAAACTATGTGGGCCAGTCGGAGATCAACACCATCACCTTCCAAGGTGACAACCGCGACCAGGTCATCATCAACAACAACCATACGGATGCCGGCAGCACTCTTTACGGTGCCGTCACTTTGGTGCATGTCAGCAATTTCCATTTCAAAAACATGACCATCAACGGCAACAGCAGTGCTCAATCCAAAGGTGTCCTGTTCAGAGACAATGGCAGTTCCAACATTTCCTTTGACAATTGTAAGATTCTTGCCAATCCTACCAACACGACAGACGTCTTGTGTTTTGCCGTAGGTCGAAATGTCGGAGTCACCAATGCAAACGGAAACACCCCTGACAACAACATATCTTTCAACAACTGTATCCTATCAGGCGGTAACTTCGGCGTGTATTATATCGGTATCAACACACGTCGTAATGCAATATCCTTCACCAACAACCGCATTGTTTCTTGCTACAAAGGTATTCACACACTCTATTGCAACCCGATCATCCTGAACAACCACATTTCCCAATCCAACATGGGTTCCCATCAGAATTTCACGGGTATCTATGTGGAGCAGGCCATGGGTCCGGACATCAACGGAAACACCATCGACAGCACCTACGATGCGGAATATGGTATCCAATTGAAGAACGCCACAAACAACGACTTCTATATCCGCAACAACCACGTCAAGGTCGGAAACTCGAACTTCGGTATCTATGTAACCAACAGTTCTTCCACCGCCACTATGACCGGATATGTTTATAACAACGAGGTAATCCTCTACCCTGTCACCGCCGACAATTCATACGCCATGCAGATTGCCTCCTGCAACAACCTCAAGGTTACAAACAACAGTTTCTACATCAAGTCCGATGCACCGTACACCAACACGGCAGCCTTGATGATCCAGAACAACAATAATACATATTTAGACAACAATATATTATTAAACTATTGTAACACCACTACCAGCAGTGCCCACTACCCGCTGTATCTGAACGGAACTTCCACCGTGACGGGTAGCCAAAACGACCTGATTTCAGCCGCTGGAACCATTGTCTTCAAGACAGCTGCCATGAATACGATAGCCGATATGGAGCGTAACATCTCAACGATGCACAACAACATCAGCCTGTTGCCTCCTATGGCCAATCCGACGGAAAGCCTGCTGCCAACCGACTTCAACGGACTGGAGTGTACACGTAACGCAGACGTAACCTCAGACATTCGCAACATAGAGCGTACCAACCCCACCTACATGGGTGCATACGCCAACATGATTCCGGCAGTGGATGCAGCCATCACCGAGATGACATCCCCGTCTTTGGGTGAATGTCCCCAAGGTTCATACAACATCACGCTCACTATCGCCAACAAGGGTTCCCAGACATTGAATTTTGCCAACAATCCCGCAACGGTCACCATCCACTCCGATTCGTTGAACCTCACACAACAAGGTACCATCAATAGCGGCAGTGTAAACATCATGGAAAGCATGCCGTTCGTGGTGGCCAACAATGTGACAATCCCTACCAACCAGCCTATGGATTTGACTTTCATCATCCATACCAATGGCGACAACAACTACAGCAACGACACATTACGGATGAATTTCATTTTGGAGGTAGCCAAGCCCGACTATGACGAGACCTTCAGCAATGGTACACAACAGACCTGGACCATCCAGCAGATTTCTACCGGCAACATGATTGGTAACTGGACCTTCCAAGAGGGAACCAGTGTCAACCCCACCATTGCCCCTGTATATGGCACCGGCCGTCTGTTCTTCAACTCCAAGAACTTCCCGTCAGGAACCTCTTCCCGTGCCATCATGCCAGTCATTGACTTGACTGGAACCGTTCATCCGATTCTGGAGATGTGGTTCGCACACGACCGTACCGGCAATGCCAATGCTGCCGAAGGTGTTACGGTGAAAATATCCACCAACAACGGCGCCACATTCACCGCCATTGCTCCTCAAGGCCAAAGCAGCACCTTGGTCAAACGTTACAATGCCAATGCCACTGAGCCTTTATGGGCCTTATACACCTACGATTTGACCAACTATGTCAACGCCGGCTGTATCTACATTGCGTTTGACGCTGACGGCAAGGCAGGCAACAACATCAACATCGACCGTATCCGCTTGAGAAATCTGGTGGACGATGACATTGCCATCACCCAGATTTACGCTAGAGGCGAGAGCCCGAACCAATATGATGTCAACAACGTGGTGAAAGCCCTTGCCCGTAACGAGGGCCGTCTGGCACAAAACAACATCAAGATCTATCTGACTGTGACTGGCGCCACGGAGCAATACCAAGACTCCTTGGTCATCCCGTCTCTGGCCTCCGGAGCACAAACCATCGTCACCTTCCCTGATCATCATTATAACGTTCAGGAGATGAAGAACGTGGAAGTGCGTTCACGTCAAGACCAGCTAAACAGCAACAACGCCATCAACTGGGCCATGAACATCACTGAGAATGTGGTCAACTATGCAGACACAGGTGCAAGCGAGTTGCTGATCGGCGACTACAACAACATCATCCGTCCGTGCGTTCGTTACACCACTGACGAAGAGATTGCCGTCACTGCAGTGAAATATTTCTACGACCAGAGCTACATTGCCAATCCAGCAAACGGATTCAAGGCTTTTGTCGCCAATGCGAACGGTCAAATCATCACAACCTCCGACATCATGAGTTTTGACAACCTGCAACAAGGTGCATGGAACATTATCCCCATCAACAATTTCGCACTTACCAACATGAACAACGAGTTCTATGTCGGTATCGAGATGTTGGCCAAAGGCGATTACCTGTGTGCTCAGGTTGAATCACCTCTCAGAGACTCTGCTTTCTATTATCTGGAAAGCAACGGAACCTACACACCGCAGACTACAGGTAGATTTATGATCGGTGCGGTCATAGACACCCCGTTTGTCCATGATTTAGCACTATTGAGTCTGGACAATCCGACCACACGTTGTGACTTAGGCCACGAGAATCTGGTTGTCACCATCACCAACAACGGCTCTCAGGATCTGCTGCCGGGCACAGTCATGCATTATTCCATCAACGGATTGCCTGCTGTCAGCGAAACTATGACGGACACACTGCGCAGCCACGAGACCAGCACATTCCGTTTCAACACGCAGTTCGACTTCACGAACGATCTTATTGAAATTGATTCCAACTACAGCATTCTGGTTTGGGCTACCAAAGACGCCCAAGACCGCCTGCAATACAACGACACGCTGGCCCAAAGCATCGTTTCGAGAGGCAAGTCCAACGTACCCACTGTTCAAAGCACTGTGAACATTCCTTACTACCACAGTGGAACCCTCACGGCTCACCTGCCGAGCTCCATTCAGCAGGGTGTTATCGGATGGTATGCCAACACTGGATATGAATCCTGGGAATTTTTAGGTTATACGGATTCCACGTTCGAGACGCCTGTCATCTTCTTCGATACCACATTCTATGCCAACGCTAACCCCGGTTATATCTACGACACCATCGTAGGTGCTTTGACCGGCAGCACTACCGGCAACGGTGCACAACCTTTCGTCTTCACCAAAGGATATTCCAGAGGCCGCATACTCTACACAGAAAATGAGATCGGACAACATGGACCTATCACCACGATTGGTGTTTATGTCAACTCCATTACCAACGTTGGAGCCGAAGGTATTCCTATCAAGCTGTATTTGAAAAAGACCTCAATGGCTTCATTCCCATCTACATCTGCCATTGACTGGGACAACGAAGTGCTCGGTGCCACTCTCATCGTGGATGAAATGGTCCACTTTGATCATGTGGGCTGGCATTACTTCAACCTCTCCACACCATTCAACTACGACAACGGCAACTTGATTGTACTGACAGAGACCAACTGTGCCGACTACTGTACAGGCACAGGCGCACAATGTAACAACTGCGGCGCATACGTTTCAGGAGGAACCGGATATCCGAATTTCCGCCAGACCAACTGTCAGACCGGATTTGTACAATACAAGGATAACAACACTTTGCCGATGACGGGCAACTACAGCAACTACACCAAGCGTCTCACCATGTCGTTCAAGATTGCCGACCTTGAATGCGGTAGCCAGAAAGTGCCCATTCATATCCATGTTCCGGACATTCCGACATACGACGTACAAACCATGTCGCTGGAATACCCCACCACAGGATGCCACCTTTACAACGAACATATTCAGGTTCTCGTCAAGAACATGCTGAACATCCCCATCCCCGCTGGCAAGGTGAATGTTCACGCCAGATTCAACAACGGTACAGTACTCACTCAGCTTGTCAATGAAGTTTTCGGACCTGAAGAGCTCAAGCTGGTGACATTCGACCAGACTTACGATTTCTCTGCACCGCACAACAACATCACCTTCGACTATGTCATCTATACCACGATGAATAACGAGCCTGTGGTTTACAGTGGCAACGACACCATTACGGGACAACTCACGTCCACTTACACAGCCGGTTTGCAAGAATCCTATACATACGTAGGCAACTATACGCAGACCATGCAGATTCTGCAACCTGCCGACCGTCTGCCAAGTGATGTTCAAACGTATTACTTCTTTGATAATAACGGAACACAAATTCATACCACAACCGCAAGTGTGCCTTATTACACCACACCGGCATTGTATGACTCTGTGGTTTACTGGGTACAAGCTAAAACCAAGACCAGCAACTGTATGACCGACACGTTCCCCATTTTCATCAACGTGGCTGTACCTGCTTACGACATCAAGACAGACATATTGGTGGATCCTGTTTCATACCAATGCGGCGTCAACCAAAGCTACCCGATCAAGGTTCAAGTGACCAACACTGATACCACCGCAACCAGCACCATACCTGCAGGCACCTTCAATCTGACAGCTCAATTCACCGGCACGCAGGGCACATCACACAATGCCAACGGCACCGTGGTCGTTAACCAACCCATCAATTCGTTGGACAGCCTGGAAGTGACATTTGCCAATGGTGTGGACATCGGTTCGCAGACCCAAAACCGCATTTACAACTACACAATCTTCAGTAATGCCACTAACGCCAGTGCATACGTTTACAGATTGAACGACACCATTACGGGCACGTTACATGTACCGGCATACCCGACCACCACTCCAGAGACCCGAACATTCACGAATGCCAACTATGGACAACCCTATACGGTGAACACGGCTAACTTCACCAACAGTCCATATACCTACTACTATTTCTATCACAATGCAACGGATGAGATTCCGTTTGCCCAAGGTCACGGTTTCACCACGGAGCCTCTGTACAGCAACATTCAATACTACTACAGTGGCCGTATCGAAAGCCCTGCCTTCGAGGATCTCGTTACAGTAGGCACCGGCACTCAGGCACAATCCATACCATTCCAATTCACCGCTGCCAACTCATACGCCAGAATTCTCTACACATCTGATGAGTTGGGTGGACACCCCGGACGCATCGACACAATTTTCGTCCGCGTCAAAGTAGCCAACACCAATTCCGGGACGTCCGTGCCTGTCAAGATTTGGATGAGAAATGCCAACGACACTGTATATAACAACACTGTTCCTCCTGTCAACTGGACAGATGAGACCAACAATTCCAAACTCGTGTTTGACGGCAACCTTGCCTTTGAGCATACCGAGTGGTACGCCATCCCTGTTCAGGGCGGTTTCGACTATGACGGCCGGGCCATCTATCTCTACACGGAGCATGACTGCGACGGAGGCAGCTGCCTTACCAACTATGGTATCTCGACGCCTCAGTTCTACGGTGTATCTGCCTCAAGCGTGAAGAAAGTGTTGGTCAAGACAACGAACAACTTCGGTTGGAACGCATTCCGTTGGAACACACGATTCAAGTTCAGCTACACTTGCGAATCGCCCAAGGGCATCCTGAACATCAACACAGCCCAACGTGCACATGATTTGCATGTGGTTGACATCATTACGCCGACGACTCCCAACAACGACTACACTGCTACGGAGACTGTCCAGGCCACCATCGTCAATCACGGTACGAGCAATGAGTCCAACTTCCCGGTCAAGTACCAACTCAGCAACGGAACTGCCGTATCCCAGAATTACAGCGGAACGCTCGCATCCGGTGCCACCGGTACCATCACGTTCAACACGCCGGTGGATTTGTCGTCCATCTATTTCTCCACACCATTCAAGGTGTACACCGATTTGGCCACCGACACTTATCACAACAATGACACGGTGACCATTCTTGTCCGCAAACCGGATCCCACGCCGGCTTCATCACCCACCTCTATCACAGCCGGACTGCACATCACCAATGTCACCTTCGCCGGTATCAACAACGGCAACCCAAGTCCGTTCAAACAGCACCCGCGTATTGGTGAGGAGATGTATTCCGACTTCACGCTGGATCCCACACAACGCGGCACCATCGTAAAGGGACAACGTTATCCATTGTCAGTGTATCACTCCTTCGAGAACAATACCAGTATTCGTACTTACAAAGCCGTTTACATTGACTACAACCGCGACAATGTATTCTCCACTAACGAGAGAATCACTCCTGCGGGATTCAACAACACCAACCTGGATTCGTTGATGTTCCTTTATGTGACCATACCGGACAATGCGGAAACCGGTCTCACACGTATGCGCGTCATCTGTTCCAACGCCAACATCCAGCAAGCAACCGGCTATTATACCCAGGGTGAGACAGAGGACTACGCCATCAACATTCTGCCTCCATACGAGAATGATATGGGCATCACATCATACGTACATCCAATCGGCAATGTATGTCCTGATGCGGAAGCCACCATGCGTATATGGGTCAAGAACTACGGTTCCCAGACACAGACTTTCACTGAAAGTAATGCCTTGACCGTGACGTCCACCGTGCGCACCGGAGCCACCACCAACACATACAACACGCAACTAACCTCCGGTTCCGTAGCTCCTGGTGACTCCATCATCGCGATTATCAACCCCGTGAACTTGAGCGCCATCGGTTCCTACACCATCTCCTCACGAATCACATACGCTCCCGATCAGTATGCTCATAACGACACATTGAGCACTTGGGCATCCACTGACTCCCTGCAACGTATTCTCAATATCCCGTTCTTTGAGGACTTTGATCACAATACGGGCACTACAACGGACAACATCCACTTCACTGACGACTGGATTTTGGATCAGCAGAATGTGTCTTACGTATGGACAATCAATCAAGGTGCGGCTGAAAACAATCCTCAAGCCGGTCCGGCCAGCGACCACACACAACAAAACAATTCCGGTCGTTACGCCACGGTGCCAGGCCCTGGTTCTCCTTCATTGTGGGCTACACTGACCAGCCGCTGTATCAACATGCACTACAACCACGAATATCCTGTGGAGCTCTCCTTCTACAAGCATTTCTTTGGAGTTAACACTGCAAGTTTCAAGATTCTCGTACAGGTTGGTTCCGGTGAAAACTTCGTCACCATCGACACGCTCACCAAAGTTGACGGTGGCCAGACATCCTCCGGTTCTCTGTGGTCGCAGTACCGAGATGCCCTCATTGGTTTTGATGAGGTAGCACAGTTGAGATTCAAGATCATGAATCATTCTGGAAAAATCGATCCCAGTATTGATGACATCAACTTAAAAGTCGGTGTCCCGAGCATCAAGCTTGAGTCCGTGCTTTATCCTAACGCAGATGAATGCTTGAATATCGGCGACACAATCTATCCGGAAGTGGTCATCCGCAATGTGGGTCTCTCCCCCATCCGCAAGTTCGATCTCACCACTACCATGTCCGTCGGTAATGATATGGAAGTGAAATACGACACCATTGAGCATCTGCTGATGCCTGATGAGGCCATGACATACACGCTCTCTTCAGGATTCGTTCTCGAATTCCCGTCACCGGGTGTGGATTTCACCTTCAGAGTACACATTGACTACGAGCTGGATGAAGACACTTTGAATAACAAAAAGCACGTGCTCAGTTGTACCAACTGGTCTGTTCCTGAAATTGACGACAAAGATGGCGTCATCCTCATGCAGAACGATCCGAACCCGGCAATCACGAGCACACGTATTGCATACAAGCTGCCTGAAGCCGGTACGACCACTCTCAACATTTACTCGGCAGCAGGACAGTTGCTGTACTCAGACAGTCAGGATGCACTGGAGGGCGAGAACTATTACGATGTAAACACCTCCAACTTTGCAGCGGGCATCTACTTCTACACGCTCAGATTCAAAGACATTGTATTAACCAAGAAGATGGTTATCCAAAAATAATCGTCTTTTTAACATACCGCGAACTACCCGAGTAACATCGGGTAGTTTTTTTTAGAAGACTATGCGAAAGATATTCATTTTACTGGTAATCTGCCTCGGAATAAGTTTTTCAGGCAATGCGCAGCCAACCGTACAAACCGGCGCTGACCGTTTGGAGTCGTTCCTCTGGCTTTTAGATGGCAAGCGCGTGGCCGTTTGCGGCAACCAGACCTCCATGGTGGGAGGCGTTCATCTGGTGGACACCCTGCTGCGGAGGAACGTGAATGTGGTGAAGATTTTCTGCCCCGAGCACGGGTTCAGAGGCAATGCCGAAGCCGGTGCGCACATCGCCTCCGGAAACGACCCGAAAACAGGCTTTCCCATCATCTCTTTGTATGGAAAAAATAAAAAGCCGCTACCCGAGCAATTAAAGGATGTGGATGTCATCGTTTTTGATTTGCAGGATGTGGGTTGCCGTTTTTACACTTACATCTCCACGCTGCACTATGTGATGGAGGCGGTGGCAGAGACCAACATTCCGCTCCTTGTTCTCGACCGACCGAACCCGAATGGCTATTTTGTGGACGGGCCTGTGTTGGACCAGAGATTCAAGTCATTTGTGGGAATGCACCCCGTGCCGATAGTGTATGGCATGACCATAGGGGAGTATGCGCAGATGATCAACGGTGAAGGGTGGCTGGCTGGCGGCGTGAAATGCAATCTCGCCGTGGTGAAGTTGCAGCATTACACCCACAACACCCGTTATGCGCTGCCGGTGCCCCCATCCCCGAACCTGCCCAATGCGGAGTCCATCTACCTGTATCCGTCGCTTTGCCTGTTCGAAGGCACGAACATCAGCGTGGGGCGCGGCACTACCCTGCCCTTCCAGATTTACGGAGCGCCGATGATGAAGGGAGGAGACTACACCTTCACGCCCGCACCCATTCGAGGCGTGTCTGAAAACCCGCCACACAACGGGAAAGCGTGCCATGGGTACTATCTCAAAGAATACGCCACCACACACCTTGACAGCGCCAACTCGTTCAACCTGCAATATCTGTTGACGGCCTACCGGCAATACTCGGACAAGGAGCACTTTTTCATTAATGCCAACTTTTTCGACAAACTGGCGGGCAGCGACCAACTGCGCAAACAACTGGTAGCAGGCATGAGCGAAGAGGAAATCCGTATGAGTTGGCAGGAAGATTTGGAAAATTTCAAATCCATCCGCAAGAAATATTTGCTCTATCCTGAAGACTAGCCTTCATCTTTATTAATTATTCTCTAAACTCTCAACTCTAAACTCTCAACCACTCATTGTCCTAAATTTTGTATATTTGCACCCCGATTTTGAAATATCATCAATTAAAACAATTAATCTAATATCATATGCCGAGCAGAAGAAAAGAATTGTTCCCCAACGTTACCGATGCAGAATGGAACGATTGGAGATGGCAGGTCCGCAACAGAGTCGAGACCTTAGATGAACTGAAGAAATACATTGAACTGACTCCCGAGGAGGAGGAAGGCGTTAAGAAATCGCTGCAAACCCTCCGTATGGCCATCACGCCCTACTATTTGAGTTTGATTGATCCGACTAACCCTAACTGTCCTATCCGCAAGCAGGCCATCCCGACAGGTGCAGAGGTGCATCAGTCGCCCGCCGACCTGCTCGACCCGCTGCACGAGGATGAGGATTCTCCCGTTCCGGGCCTCACCCACCGCTATCCGGACAGAGTGTTGTTCCTCATCACAGATATGTGCTCCATGTACTGCCGTCACTGCACCCGCAGACGTTTTGCCGGCCAGAACGACTGTGAGTCCACGCAAGACCGCATCCAAGCTGCCATCGACTACATCGCACGCACCCCGCAAGTGCGCGACGTGCTCCTTTCCGGCGGCGATGCTTTGATGGTGGGCGACAAGATGCTCGAATCCATCATCCAACGTCTGAGAGCCATTCCTCATGTGGAAATCATCCGTCTGGGTTCCCGTACCCCTGTGGTTTGCCCTCAGCGTATCACCGACGACTTGGTGAACATGTTGAAGAAATATCATCCGATCTGGCTCAACACCCACTTCAACCACCCGAACGAGGTGACTGAAGAGTCTGCTGCCGCTTGCGCCAAATTAGCTGACGCAGGCGTGCCGTTGGGCAACCAGACCGTGCTCTTGCGCGGCGTGAACGACGACACCGAGATCATGAAGCAGCTCGTGCACGACCTCGTGCGTATGCGCGTGCGTCCGTACTACATCTACCAATGCGACCTCTCCATGGGTCTGGAGCATTTCCGCACGCCCGTTTCCAAGGGTATCGAGATCATCGAGAACCTGCGCGGACATACCTCCGGCTACTGCGTGCCGACCTTCGTGGTGGATGCTCCCGGCGGCGGCGGCAAGATTCCGGTAATGCCCCAGTATGTCATTTCACAGAGCCCGCACAAGGTCATCCTGCGCAACTACGAAGGCGTCATCACCACCTACACCGAGCCTGAGGACTACCAGGAGAACACCTGCAGCCCACTGCCCGACAAGAAGCATGTGGAAGGCGTGGCCTCCCTGCTGCACGGCGAACAGATGGCCCTTGAGCCCAACGAGCTGGCACGCAAGAAAAGACACAAGAAATAGTGATCAGTGAAGAGTGATCAGTAATCAGTAGAGACGGTATGAATACCGTCTCTATTTTTTTAATATGCAAGCCAGAAACCTAACATCTTTGCCGCTATGGTTCGCGATGCTGTGGCGGGCGCCATTGCCGGTAAACATCACGTCGCCGGCACGCATGATAGCAGTTGTGTCATTGTCGGTAACCTCGGCCTCACCTTCTAAAATGTAATAGATCTCCGCATCCTCGATGTGCGGATGCTCCTTGATCCGGCTCCCAGAAGGAAGGGTGATGATGTTGAACATCGAGGCACGCTCCAGCATTTCCGCAGGCGTAAGGATGATATCCTTGCAAATCCGGCCCTCAATGTTGCCCTGGTTTTCCACGGTTTCAATTCGAATGTCTTGCTTGTTTTTGATCATTGTTGTATAGTTTGGTTGTTATTTTCATCAAATGAATCAATCCATAATGGTGATGATCCGTATTCAAAAATCATCTGCAAAAATAGGGAAATATATTATCCGCGGATCGCGAGGATCACAAGGAAGATATTCCGTGTCAATTCGCGTAATCCGTGGAAATTGAAAAAAAATGTAACTTTGCAGCTAACAACAAGCAACTATCTTCATGCGCAAATTCACCTTGCTTCTCCTGTTTCTGGCAATTATTGCGTGCTGCATGGCGCAAACAGATTCGACATTTCATGAAAACCCACCAGCGAAAAGCTTCACCGACACCATGTCTGGGGAACCGCCAGTAATGTTTGCAGAAGAGATGCCGGAGTTTCCCGGTGGTAGAGATTCGTTGAATGTTTTTCTACGGAGAAATACTCAGTGGCCACATCCTTTATACGATGCCACCGGAACAGTATTGGTAGAATTTATAGTAGAAGTTGACGGCAGCATCACCAATCCGATAATCAAGGAACCATTATCTCCTGAACTCGACAAAGAAGCTTTGCGACTCATCAAATTGATGCCCAAATGGAAGCCTGCCCGCGCACAAGGTGAGCCCGTCCGCTGCTTATACACAATCTCAGTGAGATTCACAGAGGAAGGAGATATAGAATCCACGTCATCACTCTTGAAAGAAGATATTGACATGTCCCAGACTGACAACACCAACGGAAAGGACGACTCGGACGGCCCCATCGTGGACTGGTTCTGTTACCCCGATTATGAAGGTGGCCCTGACTCCATAATGACATTTATCAAACGAAATCTTTTTATACCACCTGGCTATGACGAATGGACAGGTGTCGTGTTAGTGGAATTTGTCATAGAAACAGACGGTACCATCACCAATCCGAAAGTTAAAGTATCCCTTGATCCAGTTTTAGATGCCGAGGCCGTGAAAGTAATCATGTCGCTGCCAAACAAATGGATTTGGAAACCCGAGCGTTGTTATGACGGAAAGATTTTTCCTTGTTTCTACCAGATGCCTGTGTTTTTTGGGCAATATTAAGGCCGCGGATCGCGAGTATCACGAGGAAGTGTTTCCGCGGATCTCGCGAATCGCGAGGAATTAATCCGTGCAGATCCGCGTGATCCGTGGATAAAAAATGTATCTTCGCAGTCCAATTTCAATGATTATGAAAAAGATTGCAATCTTGTTATTCTGCTGTCTCTCAGCACTTTTCACATTCGCTAACGATGGCGTCTTTTACGCTTCCGGCAACCAGCTGATTCCGATTACCGAGACCGACATCAGCGTGAAGAAGGAGGTGCTGACCATCAACCGGGTGGGCAACCACTTGGAGGTGACTGTCTATTACGAATTCTTCAACCCCAAAGGCGAAAAGGAACTTCTGGTCGGTTTCGAGGCCGAAGCGCCTTATAACGGTCCTGATCCTATGGATTTTTTTCCAAAACATCCGCATATCCAAAATTTCAAGGTCATCCTAAACGGAGAACCACTCACATACGAAATCGCCCACGTGGAAAGAGGTCGCTACGACGACAATGGTGATTTTGTACCTTCTCAGTACTACTTAAACGGAAAATTCCAAAACTGGACTAAAAAGCAAATCGAAGACACGCTCATCGCCTGGAATTATCCCGGTAGCATGCCCATAGATTATGTCTATCACTTCAAGGCCAAGTTCCGCCCGGGATTGAACATTATCCAACATACTTACGACTTTGACCTTTCCTTTTCCGTGGAGGAAGAGTTCCACTTCCCCTATATCCTGACAGCCGCAAACCGCTGGGCAAACCATCAGATTGACGACTTCACGCTGAACATCAACCTCGGCGACCATGTGTCGTTCCACCTATTCCCCGAGTTCTTCAAAACCGCCGAAGAATGGACTATTCTGGGCAAGGGCAAAACCACTATCGACACCGTTTGGGGTTTAGTAGAAGGCCAGAAATGCCCTGTCTTTCATATTCAGGAAGGCAGTATTTCCTTCCGCAAGGCCAACTTCCATCCTGAAGGAGAATTGAGAATCAGCCAACGCCGCGAGTGGACAATTTCCGCTTGGAGCTGGTCGGACAACGATGATGATTACGATGCCGCAAGTATCTTGAAATGTTTTAAAGAGCAATACTTTCCGATTTCACTTCCTAAAGAGCGGAAAAAAGAAGACCTCTATTATACCATATTCTCCCCTGAACAGCGCCGGATTCTGAAAAACCTGCCCTTCGCATACAGAGGATATATCTTCAAGAGCAAAGAGTTGCAAGACTATTTCGAATCCACTGAATGGTATCTCCCAAACTCGAACTATGACGGCAATATGGAAGCACTAAGCACAGAGGAGAAGAAATGGGTGGAGTTTTGGAAGTGATCAGGGGACAGGGATCAGGGGACAGGGAACAGATTAATGCTCACTAAAAAAATGTATCTTTGCGATTCAAAAATAAAGAGATGACAACAGACATCAACCATATTCTGGCTACTGGCCAACGCAGTTTTTTCCTCATTGCCGGCCCGTGCGTGGTCGAGGGCGAGGAAATCACCCTACGCATAGCCCGTGAAATCAAAGCCGTATGCGAGGAGCTGGGGATTCCATTCCTCTTCAAGGCCTCCTACAAGAAGGCCAACCGCTCTTCCTTGCGCTCTTTCACCGGCATTGGCAATGAAGAGGCGCTGGCCGTGTTGGCAAAGGTGAAAGCCGAGCTCAACGTGCCCATCGTCACGGACATCCACACGGCTGAGGAGGCAGCGTGGGCAGCGGAGGTGGCCGATGTGCTGCAGATTCCGGCGTTCCTGTGCCGCCAGACCGACCTGTTGGTAGCCGCCGCCAACACAGGCAAATATGTCAACGTCAAGAAAGGGCAGTTTTTGAGCCCCGAAGCCATGCGTTTCGCAGTGGAAAAGGTGCGCGAGTCAGGCAATGAGCTTGTCATGGTCACCGAGCGCGGTACCTCCTTCGGCTACCAAGACCTCATCGTGGATTTCCGCGGTATCAAAGCGCTGAAAGAGAACCATTGCCCCGTGGTGCTCGACTGCACCCACTCGCTGCAGCAGCCCAACCAACCCGCGGGCGTGACCGGCGGGCGTCCCGACCTCATCGAGACCATCGCCAAGGCAGGCGTGGCCGTGGGCTTCGACGGCATCTTCATGGAGACACACCCCGAACCGGCCAAAGCCCTGTCCGACGGAGCCAACATGCTGCCGTTACACGAGCTAAAGCCTCTATTGGAAAAGTTGGTGCGAATCAGATTGGCCATCGAGTGATTTATGATGTAGGACGATAATATTTAAGACCTAAGACCTAAGACCTAAGACCAAAGACCAAAGACCAATGGCTAACGGCCAATAGCTAAATTAATATGAAAAAGCATCAGCTCCACCAGCTTATCATCATCATCCTGATTGCCCTCTGCTATGGCAACACCCTCACCTTGAACTTTGCCTTGGACGACCGGATGGTCATTTTGGAAAGTCAATACACCATCGACGGAGGGTGGGACAGTGTAAAAAGCATTTTTACCAAAGACACTTTCACCGGCTATTTCGGGAATGACAAATCCATCGTGACCGGAGGACGATACCGTCCAATGTCGCAACTCTCCTTTATGATTGAGTTCCGATTGTTCGGACAAAAAATCAAAAAGCAGATTGGAGACACATCTGATTTCACAAATCTCCACAAAAGCGAGAACGAACAATACTTCAACGACTCTCCCCTACCCTTCGTCTGCCATCTTTTCAACATCCTCTATTTCACACTTCTGTGTCTGCTGATATACAAGGTGCTGGACATATTATTCCACAAAAACAACGGCGAGAAGTGGTTCCAATCGTTAGCGTTTATCGCTACGGTACTGTTCGCTTTACATCCTATCCACACAGAGGCTGTAGCCAATGTCAAGGGCCGTGATGAGATCTTCGCCATGTTGGGGGCCACCGCTGCCCTGTGGTGCTGCTTGAAATACGTGGACAAACACCAATGGTGGTGGCTTTTGCTCAGCCTGATTGCCATCACGTTCGGACTTTTTTCCAAAGAAAATGCCATCACCTACCTCGCTATCATCCCGCTTTCCTTATTCTACTATGATTGTCCTCAAAAGCGAAAAGCCGACTATATCTTCACACTTGCCCCAGCCCTGATTGCATGCATTTTCTTCGTAGTGGTCAGGAGTCAGGTACTCGGAAGCATGATGCCGGAAGAGAGTTCCGTCAATATTTTGAACAACCCCTTCATACACTCTACCAAGGCGCAAGAAATCGCCACGGTCCTTGTCACTTGGGGCATATACCTCAAGCTCCTTTTCTTCCCGCACCCGCTTACACACGACTACTACCCCAATCAAATCGCCATCACAGACTTCTCCAACCCATTGGTGTGGATCATTTTGATTGCCTGCATCGCGCTTATCGTTTATGCCATAATCAACCTCAAGAAAAAGAGTGTCATTGCCTACGGCATCGCCTTTTTTGTCATTACATTCTCTATCACCTCCAACCTGCTGTTCAACGTAGGCACCTTCATGAATGAGCGTTTCGTATTCATGGCCTCGTTGGGTTTCACCCTTATCCTCGGCTATTGGATTTACCTGCTCAGCACATCCAAGACGGCGGCTCTACAGAAAGCCTCTCTGGTGATTTTCGGCTTTATATGCCTGCTGTATGGCATCAAGACTTTCACTCGCAACTTCACTTGGAAAGATGACTTCACGTTATTCATTACCGATGTAAAAACCTCTGAAAACAGCATCAAGTGCAACGTGTCAGCTGGCGGCAGCTACTTGCAGATGTGGAAAAAGAGTCACAAGGAATCCGACAAACGCAACGCGTACAAATATCTCAACAAAGCCATTAAACTGGACAGCCACGCTCTGAATGCATACCTGCTTTTGGGGGAACTGGAGTATTTAAACGACCATATTTCAGAATCCTACAACGCCTACCAGATGGCAACCCTCATCGAGCCCACCAATCTTATAGCGCAGGAGAATCTGAAAAAGGTGATTTTGCGGCAGGAAGACGACCAGATCAAACCCATCAACGACATGCTGGAGCAGGGGCTGATGACTCAGGATTTCTCCAAAGTACAGGAAGCATACACCCGCATCAATGAATATCTGGATGCCCATCCCGAAAGCATCATCGGCCTCAACATCAAAGGCAATGTGCTGGGCCGCGGCTACGGGCAGTTGGATTCCTCCATTAAAATATACGAACAGATTATCGAGAAGGACCCCACTTTTGCCAGCGCTTGGGAAAACATGGGCATTGCATACGCCATCAAGCGGGATTTCAACAATGCAGAAAGATGTCTGCAACAAGCGCACAAGCTCTCGCCCGACAACGAGAACATAAAACGCAACCTCGCTGCCATGTACGGCGAGATGGGAGACACTAAGAAAGCGGAAGCCATAATGGCTGGTTTATGATTAGCCCCGACTATCTCATATCATTCACCTCCACACCTGGGTACTTGCTTTTGTCAAAGACAAAATAACTGTCGGCAAGGGTCACATTGGTTTTGAACTGTTCGATGTGGTAGGTGTAGGTTGTGTTGTCTTTCTCATACAATGCAATACGCAAAATCTGATTGTTGGCCTTGTTGATGTAAAGCCTAATGCGATAATAAGATTGTGTGGTTTTCGGAGTAAGGTCGATGAGTGCAGTGGAAATGTTGTTGTTGAACTCGTCACGGATATATTTGGCCCGGAACTGCTTCTCCCAGTTTTTCAAAATAATCTGCGGATTCATCATGTTCTCATCGTCACTTGGGTCATATTCATACACAGAAACCTCATTGGACGACTTCTGGTAATTCCAAATGGAAGTGCCATCACAGAAATAGGTCTGGTCCTTGAATGTTGTGCGGTACTTGTTCCCTTTTAATGCAAAATCACCTTGCGTTGTACTTAATGTTTTGCCATCCTTGGTGGTTTTCAACGTGTAATGGAACTGCATGGAGCTGTAAGCCTGATATTTGGCAGACACCTTTTTCAGCATTTCGTTTGCCCCGCCATCGGTATTCTGGGCAAGACAGGAGAAAGTGATGAAAAAGGCGGCAATGGCTAATAAAATTCTGCGTGTCATTGTAGTATATTTTGAAACGGTGGTATGGATACCATATTATTAATTAGGTTTAACCCCAAACATATTCAATATTTGAATTTTGAATTTTGAATTCTTAATTCTGAATTTTAATTCTCTTACAGCATCCCTTTGCTGGCCAACAGCTCACGGAGCTGCGCGTCAGTCTTCACAAGCACGTCACGCGGTTTGCTGCCATTAGCGGGGCCCACGATATTGAAATCCTCCAACTGGTCCATGATGCGGCCTGCACGATTGTAGCCCAACTTCATCCGTCGCTGGATATAGGAAGTAGAACCCTGTTGCGACTGCACCACTAACACGGCGGCATCCACAAATAGCGGATCAATCTCGCCCGAGGCTGGCTCGTCGTCATAGTTGGTGTCGGGCTCGCTGCCAGGTTCTGGCACATCGGGAAGGCTGTATGGCTCCATCAACGGGCTAAGCTCCGACTTAGACTCGATATATTCGGCAATTTTCTCCACTTCCGGAGTATCCACGAAGGCACATTGCAAACGCACAATATCACTGCCGGTGGAAATAAGCATGTCGCCCTTGCCAATGAGCTGGTTGGCGCCTGTAGTGTCCAAAATGGTGCGGGAGTCCACACTCGACTGCACACGGAACGCGATACGCGCAGGGAAATTGGCCTTGATACTGCCAGTGATGATATTGACGGAAGGACGCTGCGTGGCAATGACCAAGTGGATGCCGATGGCGCGCGCCAGCTGAGCCAAACGGGCGAGCGGCTGCTCCACCTCGCGCCCAGCCGTCATGATAAGGTCGCCGAACTCATCAATAACCAGCACAATGTAGGGCAAGTAACGGTGTCCCATGGCCGGAGACAACTCGCGGGCGCAGAATTTGGCATTATATTCTTTAATGTTGCGCATCTTGGCCAGCTTCAGCAAGTCGTAACGCTGATCCATCTCCACGCACAACGAGTTAAGCGTGCGCACCACTTTCTTCGTATCCGTGATAATAGCCTCGTTGTTGTCAGGCAGCTTGGCCAGATAGTAATTCTCAATGACAGAATAGAGCGTGAACTCCACTTTCTTCGGGTCAATCAGCACGAACTTCATCTCGCACGGATGTTTCGTATAGAGTAAAGACGTGATAATCGCGTTCAGGCCTACAGACTTGCCTTGTCCAGTGGCTCCGGCCACCAACAGGTGCGGCATCTTGGCCAAATCCACCACAAACGGCTCATTACTGATGGTGCGACCCAAACCGATAGGCAGGGCAAAGTTATTGTTTTGGAACTTGTCAGAAGTGATAATCTCCTTCATGGAGACGATGTTGGCATTCTTGTTGGGCACTTCAATACCGATAGTGCCTCGACCCGGGATGGGTGCGATGATACGGATACCCAACGCCGCCAAGCTCAACGCAATGTCGTCTTCCAGATTCTTGATCTTGCTGATGCGTACGCCTTCAGCCGGCACAATCTCGTATAAGGTAACCGTAGGGCCTACCGTGGCACTGATCTTGCGGATGGGAATGCCAAAACTGTTCAATGTGGCCTCTATTCTCTTCTTGTTATCCAGAAGCTCATGTCTCATCAACTCTTCGTTGGCCTCTTTGGCAGGATAGTCAAGTAACAGGTCAACAGACGGGAACTGGTAGGTAGAGAGTTCGGCACGAGGATCGTATGGAGGCAGATTGCGCACATCCTCGGCGGTAAGTTGCTGGTTCTCACTAATCTCCGGTTCTTCTAAGTCCTCGCCGTTTTCCTCTTCTGTCATCAAATTACCGGTTGTGGTCTGTTGGTTCACCAATTCAAAGGGGACTTCTTGTTGTTGTTCTTGTTGCTGGTCAAGTTTCCCCAAAGCCTCCTGTTTGTTCTTTTGCGCGGCGAGTTGTTCAGGCGTGGGCTCAATATCCCAAGAGGTCGTAGTGCCGGAATACTCTTTGCTCAGGCAGCCGTGGTCGGAGATGTATAGATCGTCCAAATCTTCATAGTGATTGGAATTATTGTCCTGCTCTGCATCCTCTTTGGATTTTCTGGAACGACCGGTTTTGGGTTTGCTCTCTTTCTGCGGTCTATTGGCGTATGCCTCCTGTACTCGCTCGATCAAGGCTTTCAAGGAGAGATCGTAACACAGAATCAGGATTATGAAGAAGAGAATTATTGTAATAATGGCAGCCACCACTTTACCCAATGAGAGGAGGGCATTGCCGGCAAAGACGCCGAAAAAGCCGCAAACGAATGTGTTATCGCCTTGGGAAAAGAACAATCCGAGTGTTGCGGAAAACCAGGCCATACTCAGGATGATGGAGATGGTGGCGCGGCCAATCGGAAGCAGATTTTTGCCGGAAAGAATACGGACACCATAGAGGAAGAACAGGAACGGGAATCCGATGGAAACCACGCCGAACGTATCCTGCACAAAGAAATAGGCGATATGCGCGCCCACGCTTCGGGCAATATTCTGGGCGGTTGACTCAAGACCTTCCACATAGAACAAGTTGTTGTGAGCATGGAAATAGAAGGATATGATTGAAATAAACACCAACAGTGCCGTCGCCAGCAACAGAACGCCGTACACCTGTATCATGCCTTTACTGGCAAAAAACGAGAAGAAATTCCCGCCAGAGCCCTTTCTTTTCGACGTTTTGGATTCCTTTTTAGGGGCTGATTTCTTGGCCGACTTCTGGGTAGCCTTGGCATGGCGGGATATCATGGAGCTTCCCGACTGGGTACGGGAGGACTTCTGAACTACGTGGTTGATGACCTTCATTGCTGAAACTTAATGATTTAACCGTATTTTCCTATGAAAGGACAAAAGTAGTATAATTTTATGGGCCCTTTCCCGTTAACAAAAAAGAATATGAACAACCCCGTGTTAGAAAAAACAGCGGATTCCGATAAGTAAATCTTCCATTTGATAGTATTTTTGCTAAAATTTTTTGGAAATATGAGATATTTATTGTTAATGCAGGCTGCAAACGCCGAAGTTACTCAAACGGTTGCCCAACAGACAACCCAAGTTCAAGAAACCTCTTACTTCAAATTAGTGTTCGCCACCAACAGTTTGTGGATCATGATTCCCTTGTTCCTGATGTTGGGATTCGCCATTTATCTTTTCATCAAGAAGCTCATCGTACTCAACCGGGCTTCAAAAGAAGAGTATAACTTCATGAACAATATCCGCGATTTCATCCATGATGGCAAGCTGGACTCGGCCAAACAACTGTGCAAGAGCAACGACAATCCGTCGGCCCGCTTGATTGACAAGGGACTTTCCCGCATAGGCCGCCCGTTGGACGACATCCGCACGGCAGTGGAAAACGAAGGTAACATCGAGGTTGGACGATTGGAGAAGGGCGTTTCCGCTTTGGCCACCATCGCCGCCATCTCCCCGATGCTCGGTTTCTTGGGCACAGTGGTCGGTATGGTTTCCGCATTCCACAACATGGCCGCCGACCCCAACAACTTCAACATCGGCACGCTGTCATCCGGCATCTATACTGCCATGATCACCACCGTGGCCGGTCTGATAGTGGGTGTGATTGCCTTGGTGTTCCACAACCTGATCGTGGGCAAAATCGCCAATGTAGTTTATCAACTCGAGGTGCGTACCACCGAATTCATGGATCTCCTTCACGAAAACGTCTAAAAGTCTGCGGCTATGGCTATCAAAATGCAAAACAAGATTGATACGACGTTCAGCGCCACGTCCATGTCGGACTTGGTGTTCCTGTTGTTGATTTTCTTTATGCTGACCTCCACGATGGTTTCGCCCAACGCTATCAATCTGGTGCTGCCGAAAAGCGACTCCGACAAGCAGTTGGTATCCAAAAACGTGGAAGTCTATATCAATGAAGACCTGATGTACTTCGTCAATCCGGAGGGGGCCAACGCCCAGCCGGTTGCGTACGAAGAACTGCTTCCCGCCTTGCAAGAGGCCGTGGCACACGATGATTCCGGCATGCAGTCCATCATTCTCCGCGCCGACAAGTCCGTGCCGGTGGAGAATGTGGTCGCCCTGATGGACGTGCTGAATCAGTTGAATGAGCAATTTCCTGAAGAACAACGATATAAAATGGTGTTAGCCACCGAAGGAAAATGAGAACAACGAACGATTCCAAAAAAGAAAATCAGGATAACCTGGCATCAGGCGGCATCTCTGTTGCAGTTATGGTACTCATCATAGTGCTGCTGCTGTCGTTCAGCCTGAAGTCCATGATTCCTCCCCCGCCTCCCAAAAAGACTTTCTATGTGGAGTTGGACGCTGAAGTTGGCGGCGGTGGTGGTGGCGGCATGGATGCCCCGACCCCGAATAAGGTGACGAACACAGCCGCGCCAAACTACGCTACCCAGAACGCTCAAAAAGCTCCGTCAGTAACACACTCCGAAAAGACGAGCACTACTACCCCACAGCCTGCCCAGCCAAAAGTTGACCAAAGTGCTGTTTACAAGGGCGGCAAAGGCGGCAGTGGCTCCGGCGGCGGCTCAGGCTCCGGCATAGGCACTGGCACCGGTTCGGGCCTTGGACCTGGCGAAGGCAGTGGTTCCGGCGGCGGAATCGGTTACGGAACTGGCTCTCGCGGACTGGTTCAGCAAATCAACACATCTGTTAATGAAGAAGGCCAGGTTTGCGTGGAAGTTCATGTTATGGCCGATGGAACAGTATCTGAGGCCCGTGTAATAAACAACAGCAAGCACAAGACTACCATTGCGAACAGGCAAATCCAGAAACAATGCGTGCAAGAAGCTAAACGGGCTAAATACAAGCCTGGCAAAGAGGAATTGAGAATAATCGTGTTCCATTGATTTTTGCGTCCTTCGCGCCCTCTGCGTCAACTATGTACAACACCCTGCTCGAAGAAATATTCCACGCCTACCCGATGTACCACAAGGTCGGGACGGCAGCCTACAAGGAAGGCCTCGAAAATATCGAGGCCCTGCTTGATATTGTGAGCAACCCCGAAAAGAAACTCAAGGCTATCCACATCGCCGGCACCAACGGCAAAGGATCAGTGGCCCACTTCACCGCTTCGTATTGTCAAGAACGAGGTCTGAAAACAGGCTTGTTCACCTCCCCGCACCTGGTGGACTTTCGCGAGCGTATTCGCATCAACGGCGAAATGATTACGGAAGAGCAAGTTCTCGACTTCTTTAACCGATTCAAGCCCGAATTCGACAAATTAGAACCCTCTTTCTTCGAGATGACCACAGCCTTGGCGTTCTGGTATTTCGCTGTACAGAAAGTGGATATAGCGGTAATTGAGGTTGGCCTCGGCGGCCGACTCGATGCCACGAATGTATTACAATCCTTGCTCTCCGTCATCACAAACATTACGCTGGAACACACGCAACTGCTGGGAAACACGATAGCCAAGATAGCCTTCGAGAAAGCCGGAATCATCAAAAAGGACACTCCCGTTGTCATTGGGGAGTTCCACCCTGAAAGTTTCCCAGTTTTCACCGACATTGCAGAGAAAAACAACGCCCCGCTGTTCTTGGCGGAGGATAATTTCACCATTGAGGGCGACTTGTCTGACTGCAACATAATTGACGTGATGGGCAGG
>Ga0265298_10000306_pt1 | contig 75077 bp, 64 predicted proteins | sample AusTroGonzalo_MG_3_FD_193486 | JGI IMG/M metagenome (GOLD analysis project Ga0265298, IMG submission 193486) | Bovine rumen microbial communities from tropical cattle in Woodstock, Queensland, Australia - Gonzalo_01 | ecosystem: Host-associated > Mammals > Digestive system > Stomach > Rumen ... | reverse complement strand
TGATGGCTTTGAAAAGCCGGCGCCCGGCAAGCAGTGGCATTGGTTGCGGGAAGATTCTTCGGCCTGGTCGCTTTCGGAAAAGCCTGGTTCCTTGGTGATTACGGGTGGAAAGGGCGACATTGCCCAGGGCGGCGCCACCAATCTGCTGCTGCAGAGCGCCAATTCCGACTGGACGGCCGAGGTGAAGATGGATTTCCTCACCGGTCCTGCCGCTCCGGCCCAGAACGCCGGCCTGGTTGCCTACGAGTCCGACGCCAACTTCGTGAAGTTTGTCTATGGCGCCTCGTTCAATTTCCGCCGTCCTGCTGCCGACGGTCCTTCTGCCGGTCAACTGCAGCTGCTGGTGGAAGAGAACGGGCAGCAGAAATCCCTCGCCAACCTGAGCATGGAAGGCATCGTGGGTGAGAGTAAGGTGCTGTACCTGCGTCTCGTGAAGAAGGGGGACCAGTTCACTGCCTTCTATTCGCTGGATGGTAAGAAGTTCGAGCAGATGGGGACGGCATCGGCCGTTCTCAAGGACATCCAGCTGGGTCTGGTGGCCTGTGAGGGCGCTGCACCTGCCATGATGCGCGGCTTCGGCGGTCCCCGGGGCGGCGGTATGGCCCTGCCTGAAGCTGCTCCGCTGAAGGTGGCCTTCGACTCCTTTGTAATTACCAGCACCGGCCTCAAGTAATGAGCCGGCTGCGCTTCCACGCCTTTAGTCTGTTCCTGTTCCTGTGCTTTTGCGCTTGGGGACAGGAACAACCTTTTCGGGCGGCCGTGGCATCGGAAGATGGTTTTATAGCCGTGGGGGAGCGCTTTGCCCGCTTGGACCAGGAGGGCATTGTCTTGTATGAAAAGCCTCTGGAGGCACCTGTAGTGGCTTTGTGCCTCTGGCAGGGGCGTTTGCTGGCCCTCCAGGCCGATGGCTCTTGCTTGCTGGAACTGGATGCCAAGGGGGATGTCCGTGACAAGCTGGCGGCACCGCCTTCCCGGGGTCGGCTCCGGGACCTTGCGTCCGACGGGAGTTGGCTGGCGGGGGTGACGGATGAAGGGGAGATAGTCCGTTCGCAGGATGGTTTTCAGTGGGCGGTGCTGGATTTCAATGCCTCCTATGAGAGCTATTATCCCCGGATGGATTTCCGCTGCGTGGCTGCGGGCAGCGGAAGCATTATGGTGGCTGGAGTGGGGGAGGACGGCCTTCCTGCGGCCTTCGTCTCCAGCCGGGGCACGGTATGGAGTCCCCGTTCGCTGGAGGTGGACGGCGTGCTGCCGTCATCGGCCCCGGAAGGGCTGGATTACGACGCCCAGGCCGACAGTTTTTTCCTTTCTTTCCACAATGGCGGCCTGCTGACCCTTCCCGGCTGCACCCATTGCAACGCCTGGGAAACCAAGGCTTCCGGACCCATTTACGCTCGCGTCCGCAGCGCTTCTTCCGTTTTACTGCTCACAGGTTCCGGTATGCTAACGGAATAGTTTTTGGGTAGTAGAGGATAACGCCTCGGAGCGAAGCGACAAAAACCCTCCCCCGAGGGGAGGGTTAGGGTGGGGGTAACGTAAGGCACTAACTTGTTGCACGTTAGTGCAACATCACTGTCAGCCCAGCCATTACTATAGAAACCATGCTCATCAGCTTGATGAGGATGTTCAGGGAAGGGCCTGAGGTGTCCTTGAAGGGGTCGCCCACGGTGTCGCCCACCACGGTGGCGTGGTGAGAGGCGGAATTCTTGCCACCGAAGTTACCCTCTTCCACATACTTCTTGGCATTATCCCAGGCACCGCCGGAATTGGCCAGGAAAATGGCCAGCACGAATCCGGCACCCAAGCCGCCGGCCAAAAGGCCGATCACACCCGCAGGGCCCAGGATCACACCCACCAGCATCGGCACGATAATGGCCAGCAGCGACGGGAAAATCATCTCATGCTGGGCCGCCTTGGTGGAAATGCGCACGCAACTGGTGTAGTCCGGACGCTGCTTTCCTTCCAGGATACCGGCAATCTCGCGGAATTGGCGACGGACCTCCACCACCATCTTTTCCGCCGCACGTCCCACGGCATTCATCGTGAGGCCGCAGAACAGGAAGGCCATCATGGAGCCGATGAAAACGCCCACCAGCACCAGCGGATTCATTAGGGTAATATCGTAATACTCAACGATATCCGTGATGCTGGCGGTCACGGTTTCCACTGAGCGGCCGCCCACATCCAGCACAGTCTTGCCGATATGGCCGAAACCTATCTTGATTTCCTCGATATAGGAAGCCAGCAGGGCCAGGGCCGTAAGAGCGGCGGAGCCAATGGCAAAACCCTTTCCGGTAGCGGCGGTGGTATTGCCCAGGGAATCCAGTACATCGGTCTTTTCACGTACGGACGGGTCCAGTTCGCTCATCTGGGCGTTGCCGCCGGCATTATCGGCAATAGGACCGTAAGCATCTGTGGCCAAGGTGATTCCCAGGGTAGAAAGCATACCCACTGCGGCGATGGAGATGCCGTACAGGCCCAGGCTCAGACTATCCGTGGAGAAATTGAATCCCGTCGCAAAGCCAAAGGCCAGCAGGATGGCCACGGCAATGGTAATGACCGGAATGGCCGATGAACGCATGCCCAGGCCCACGCCGTTGATAATCACGGTGGCGGAACCGGTCTGGGCGCTTTCGGCCAGCTTGCGGGTGGGCTTGTAGGAATGGGAAGTGTAGTACTCCGTAACCTTGCCGATAATCACGCCCGCCAGCAGTCCGCTTAACACGCTCAGGGCCAGCTGCCACCACTGCGGCAGTCCGTTCTGGCCGTCAAAGCCCAGCAGGTAGAAGACACCGAAGGAGAGCACGGCAATCAGGCAGGCCGCCAGGTTGGTGCCGCGGCTGAGGGAACCCAGGAGGTCCTTCAGCGTGGCGCCTTCCTTGGTGCGGACCACGTAAATGCCCAGGATAGAGAGGATTACGCCGATGGCGGCAATCATCATAGGGGCCAGGATGGCTTTCATCTGGATGTCGGTGCCTGCCTGGAAGAAGGCCGATGCACCCAGGGCCATGGTGGCCAGGATACTGCCGCAGTAGCTCTCATAGAGGTCGGCACCCATACCGGCTACGTCGCCCACGTTGTCGCCTACGTTATCGGCAATGGTGGCGGGATTCCGGGGATCGTCTTCCGGAATGTCCTGCTCCACCTTACCTACGATATCGGCGCCCACATCGGCCGCCTTGGTGTAGATACCGCCGCCCACACGGGCGAAGAGAGCCTGCGTAGAGGCACCCATGCCGAAGGTTAGCATGGTGGTGGTGATTACCACAAGCGTTTGAGCTTCAGTGGCTTCGTGTACGAAGGCATGCAGGATGAGCCACCAGATGGAAATGTCCAGCAGGCCCAGGCCCACTACGGTGAGTCCCATTACGGCACCGCTGCGGAAAGCAATCTTGAGGCCCGCATTCAGGCTGCGCATAGTGGCATTGGCCGTGCGCCCGGAGGCATAGGTGGCCGTTTTCATCCCCACGAAACCAGCCAGGCCGGAGAAGAAACCGCCGGTGAGGAAGGCAAACGGCACCCAAGGGTTCTGCACCCCGAATCCATAGGCCAGGATGGCGAACAGAATGGCCAGTACGGCAAAAACGATAATTACCACCTTGTATTGCTGCTTAAGGTAAGCCATGGCTCCCTCGCGCACATACTGGGCAATCTCTTTCATGGTTGGAGTTCCTTCTCCTTCCTTCATCATCTGATGGAAGAACCACCAGGCAAAGAAGAGCGCCACCACGGAAGCGGCGGGAACAAGATAAAAAAGGTTGGTCATAGTATTATGTGGTTGTTATTTCCTTTTTCAAATGCAAACTTACGAAAAAAATCGCCAAGTTGTATACAAAACAATGGGGTGTCTTGTGCTTTAGATGGATATTCTCTAACTTTGTATGATTACAAAATAGAGATGCGCCTGCTGTATTTTACCGACTTTTCCGAACAGTTCCCGTACAGACTTCTGCGCGGCATTTATCGCTACGGCCAGCAGAACGGCGTCCAGTGGGTGGTATGCCGGATGCCGTCGGAATTGAAGGGCCAGTACGAATTCGGCCGGCTGGTGAGTTGGGCCGTGGAATGGCAGGCCAACGTGGTGATTGGCCAGTTCACGCCCGATGTGGATTTGCAGGAATTCCGCAGGAACGGCATCATCGTAATGGCGCAGGACTATATCTCGCCTTTCCCGGGGATTCCCAATATTACGGCCGATTACCGGAAAATGGGAGAGATGGTGGCCGAACGTTTCGTGGCTCGCGGTTTCCGGGAATTCGCCTTTTTCGGCAACAACGGCATGTGCTGGAGCGATGGCCGCCGGGATGGCTTCCGCGAATACCTGGAGAAAGCCGGTTATGGAGACCATGTGTACGTTTACAACCGGCAGCGTATCTCCAACCTGTGGTATTACAGGCAGGATTTGTCGCGGGACTGGCTGCTGTCCCTGCCCAAACCGGTAGGCATCTTTTGCTGTGACGACAACCAGGCTTCCATCCTGGTGGAAGCCTGCATGGTCCTGGGAATCCGTATTCCATACGATGCGGCCATCGTGGGTGTGGACAATGACGAAATCCTGTGCAACATGTCCGATCCGCCCATCTCCTCCATCGACGTGGATATCGAGAGGGGAGGCTACGAGGCGGCCGCTATGGCCGTACAGATGATGCACGACCCTTCCTATGCCGGCAACGACATTGTGCTGCAACCCCTGCACATCGTCACGCGGGAGTCCTCCAACCTGATTACCACCAAGGATGTACAGGTGCACCAGGCTCTCACGTTCATCCATTCCAACCTGGACCACAAAATCCTGGTGACAGATGTGTTGGAGCGCGTTCCCACCAGTCGCCGCCTGCTGGAACAGCGCTTCTTCAAGGCAACCGGGAAAACCATCTACCAATACATTTCCGAACAGCGCATCGAGTACTTCGCCCGCCTGCTTCTGGAGACCGACGAACCCATCGGCAACCTGGCGGCCCGGATGGATGAACCGGACCCCAAATCCCTCTCCCGCCGCTTCAAGGAACTGAAGGGCTGCACACCTTCGGTGTACAGGAAGCAAAATTTACGCAAATCGAGTACTTAATTTCGCAGATTGCCTCTTTTTAGCCTGCCTTGTCATCTATTTTTGTGTAACTAACCACATTTATCTGATGACACTAGGTATCGACATCGGTGGGACAACCATCAATTTGGGTCTGGTGGACGGGGCCCGTGTACTCAAAAAAGTGCAGATTCCGTCCTTCCCCAAAACAGCAACTTTGGACGACACGCTCATCTATCTGGGAGACCGGATAGAGGATTTTCTGGTACCCGGTATCCGGAAAATCGGCATCGGCGTTCCCTCTCTCACGGACCCGGTAAAGGGCATTGTGTACAACGCCGCCAACATCCCTTCCTGGGACGTGGTGCCCCTCAAAGAAACCATGGAGGCCCGTTTTGACATCCCCGTGTATGTGAACAACGATGCCAACTGCTATGCGCTGGGCGCCGCCGTCAAGGTGGGCAGGAATCCCGCTACCGTGGTAACGGTCACCTTGGGCACCGGCTCGGGCGTGGGCATCGTTATCGACGGGAAGCTCTTCAGCGGCACCCACTGTGGCAGCGGAGAGATTGGTGCCATCCCCTACGAGGGGGCCGATTACGAAACCTACTGCTCCAAAAAGTACTTCACCGCCCGGAACCTGGATCCCCGTGCCCTGTCCGCGGCCGCTGCCGGTGGAGACGAGGCAGCATTGGCGCATTTCCGGGACTTTGGCCGTCACCTGGGCACGTTCCTGTCCGTGGTGATGTTTTCCTATGACGCCGATGTCATTGTCCTTGGCGGCGGCATCGCCCATACCTTCCCGCATTTCCAGGAAGCCATGTGGGAAGCGCTTCGCTGCAGCTATCCCTACCGGAATGCTCTGGAAGACCTGAAAATCATTGCCATGCCCGAAGAAGACACCGCGCTGGTGGGGGCGGCTTCATTAGCATAACAGACCATGAAAAGATTAGCCCTTCTGACCATTGTGTTATTTACCGGCGTATCGGCCTTTGCCGGCCCGCTGACGGACTGGACGCTGCAGCGCCAGGGACAGAAAGAATCCTTCAAGGCCCAGGTGCCCTGCACCGTGGCCGGCGTACTGAACGAGGCTGGTGTCTTCGGCCCGGATGTCCTGGACCAGGACCGTTACAAAGCCATCGACAAAAGCATCTTCGACGACCCCTGGGTGTTCACCACGCAGTTCAAGGCTTCCAAAGGCCAACGCCATGTGCTGCGCTTCGAGGGCCTGAATTATTATGCCGACATCGAATTGAACGGCAAGCTTATCGCCTCGCGGGACACTACTTTCGGCCCCTACTGCGTGCGGGAATTTGACATCACCGCGCTGGCCAGGGCCAAAAACACCCTCAAGGTCACGCTGCGCCGCGCCCATGAGGGTGACCTGAACGCCGGATACGTGGACTGGAATCCCCGTCCGGTAGACGAGAGCATGGGCATCATCCGCCCCGTCACCCTCATCTCCACCCCGGACGTGCAGGTGCAGGACGTGTTTGTGAAGCCCCTCATCAATAACCAGGACTTTTCCAAAGCTCAGTTTGAAGCCCGGATTACGCTGGTGAACCGCAGCGGCAAGGCGGTGGAAGGTACGGTGGAAGGCCGCTACGAAGGCGGCAAGTTCTCCGTACCCGCCCGGCTGGCCGCTGGAGAGACCCGGCTGGTCACCGTCACGGAAACCGTGGAGAACCCCCGCATCTGGTGGACGGCGGAACTGGGCAGGCCGGAACTCTATCACCTGGATGTGGCTTTCTGCAAGGGCAAAAAAGTCTCCCACAGCACAGGGGTCACCTTCGGCCTCCGCAGCATCGAGAGTGAGATTACTCCTTTCGGACATCGCCAGTTCATTCTTAACGGCAAAAAGGTGCTGGTCAAGAGCGCCGGCTGGACGGACGACATCTTCATGCAGGATACGCCCGAAAGCCTGGAAGCCCAGGTGAAAATGGTGGCCGACATGGGCCTCAACAGCATCCGCTTTGAGAACATCTGGGGCAAGGACCACACCATCTATGATTTGTGTGACAAATACGGCCTGATGGCCCTGGTGGGTTTCAGCTGCCAGTGGGAGTGGGAGGATTACTGCGGCCTGCCGGAAACCAAGGGTTACGGCTGCATAAACGACCCTGCCTCGGAGGCCCTGGCCATCCGCTATTTCCACGACCAGGTGATGTGGCTGCGCAACCACCCTTCGGTCATCGGCTGGCTCACCGGAAGTGACAGAATACCAAATGAACGGCTTGAGACGCAGTATCTGGCTATCTATGAAAAACTGGATTACCGTCCCTATGTGTGCAGCGCCAAGGGCCTTCGCAGCCTGGCCGGTCCTTCCGGAATGAAGATGGAGGGCCCCTATGAGTATGTGGGTCCGGATTACTGGTGGATTGACAACCAGGGTGGCGGCAACTACGGCTTCAACACGGAAACCGGCCCGGGACTGCAGATGCCGCAGCTGGAATCGGTCCGGCGCATGGTGGGTTCCGAGGACCTGTGGCCCGTGGGCCCCAACTGGGCCTACCATTGCACCGCTTCCTCTTCGGTGTTGAACAATACTTCTTTCCTGGAGAATGCCATGACGCACATGTACGGGCACATCGAGGACCTGGAGGATTGGATGCGCAAGGCCCACGCCATGGACTATGACGCCACCCGTTCCATGTACGAGGCTTTCCGCGCCAATGTGCCCGTGGCCACCGGAATCGTCCAGTGGATGCTCAACAGCGCCTGGCCGTCCCTGTACTGGCAGCTGTATGACTGGTATGGCATTCCCACCGCCGGTTATTATGGCGTAAAGGCTGCCAACGCCCCCGTGCAGGCCGTGTACAACTATGGTGATAACAGTGTTTACGTAGTGAACGATGCTATGCCGGCAGCGGATTACAAGGTGCGCATCCGCATTTATGACAAGGACAGCAGACTGCTGCGGGAGGAACAGGTTCCGGTGACCTCCCGTCCCCGTGACCCCTGGAAAGTGTTCAGCGGAATAGAAGGCCCCTGTTTCCTGGCCCTGGAAGTGAACGGCAAGGACTACAAGGCCTCCAATTTCTACTGCATCCCCGGGGAAATGAACCGTTACAAGTGGCACCGGGCCGACTGGTGGGGCATTCCCTTTGACGATTTTGCCGACATGAGTTTTGTCACCCACCTGCCTGAGGCCAGTCTCTCCATGCACGTCAAACAGGTGGAAGACGGCTATGACATTACCCTGGAGAACAAATCCCAGGTGATTGCCTACCAAAACATCCTGAAGGCCTTGGATGCGGATGGCCAGCTCATCCCCGGCACTTTCTGGACCGACAATTTCATCACGGTGCTGCCCGGTGAAAACCGTACCGTGCACTGTACCCTTCCTAAAGGTTGCCGGAAAGCCGAATTCGGCTTCTCCGGCTGGAACGCCAAATAGAACGAAGACTGACTTGCACTATGAAAAACTTCTTTTTTCTTTGCGCATTTCTGAGTGCGGTTACCCTGCAGGCACAAACCCCCGATTCCCTGGACCGGGACCGTTCCAAGTATGCCACTTATTCCTTTTCACAGGACGATGAGTTCAAGGTGGAAACTCCTTACCAGACGGTGAGCGTAAAGCAGCCCAAAGGGAAAAAGATCAAGAACGTCATCTTCATGATCGGGGATGGTACCGGTGTGAGCCAGTGGAGTGTGGGCTGGGTGGCCAACGGCGGCGCCCTCAATGTGGACCAAATGCCCGTGCTGGGCTTCTCCCGCACCTATGCTACGGACCAGCTGATCACCGATTCCAGTGCCGGCGGTTCTGCCCTGGCCACCGGCGTGAAGACCCAATACGGCTACATCGGCCTGGACGCCCAGGGAGAACCCGTGGAATCCAGCCTGCAGTATGCCAAGCGCGTGCTGGGTAAGAAGACGGGTGTAACCGTCACCTGCCGCATCAACGACTCCACCCCGGCCGATTTCTGCATCCACGGCCCTTCCCGCAAGGATGAGGAAGGCCTGGCCGCCCAGTACTTGGACGCCGATGTGGACTTTATCTCCGGCGGCGGCACCCACTTCTGGAACCAGCGCAGCGACGGCCGCAATCTCATCGAGGAGATGAAGGCCAAGGGATATACCTTTGTGGACAGACTGGAAGACATCGCCGGGGCCGAGGGGGACAAGTTCCTGGGCCTGTACGACGAATATGACCTTAAACCCGCCCTGGACCGCGGTCCCATCCTCATGGAAAGTACCATGAAGGCCATCCGGATGCTGGACAACAAGAAGGGTTTCTACCTCATGGTGGAGGGAAGCCAGATTGACGACTGGTGCCACCGCAACAAGGTGGGCTACGCCGTGGAGGAACTCTTCGACTTCGACAAGGTTATCGGAGCCGTGCTGGAGTGGGCCGAAAAAGACGGCCATACACTGGTGATTGTGACCGGAGACCATAACACCGGCGGCCTCACCCTGCTGAAGGGCAGCATTGAAGACCGCGAAGTGAAGGTACACTTCTCTACCAGCGGCCATGACGGCATTGCCCTGCCGGTCTTTGCCTACGGACCGGGTGCCGAGGCTTTTGCCGGTGTGCATGAGAACGATGAGATTGGCCGGATTTTGTTTAAGCTGCTGAAAAAGAAATGATTAAACTACTATCTCTCCTATTGGCGCTGATTCCGCAACTGCTTCCCGCTCCCGCTCAGATGCAGGTGCGGAGCGGTTCGTTTAAAGTGGACGGGGAAAAACACATGGAATTTATCCTGGATCCCCAGACCCAGTTGCCTGCCGAAGGCTATACATTAGAGGTAACGCGCACGCATGTGAAAGCGGTGGCCTCTACGGAGGCAGGCCTCTTCTATGCCCGCCAGACCCTGAGACAACTGGAGGAAAACGGCCGTATTCCCTGCGTGAAAATCCAGGATGAGCCCCGCTTCGCCTGGCGCGGCTTTCACCTGGATCCCTGCCGCCATTTCCTTTCCGTGGAAGAGACCAAGCAGTTCATCGACATCCTCTCTTCCTATAAGATGAACGTGATGCACTGGCACCTGACCGATGACCAGGGCTGGCGCATCCAAATCAAGAAATATCCCCGCCTCACGCAGGTGGGAGGCTTCCGGACAGAATTTGACGGCAGTGTCCATCAGGGCTTCTACACCCAGGAGGAAATCCGGGAGGTAGTGGCTTATGCGGCGGAGCGTCACGTCACCGTGTTGCCGGAGATTGAAATGCCCGGCCACGCCATTGCCGCCATCCGCGCCTATCCCGGCCTGTCCTGTACCAAGGAAACCATCAATACTTTCTATACCTGGGGCACGCCGGACATTGTGATGTGCCCCGGCAGCGAGTATATGTTCGAGTTCCTGGAAGATGTGGTGAAGGAAGTGGTGGAACTTTTCCCCGGAGAGTACATCCACATTGGCGGAGACGAGTGCAAAAAGGCCAAGTGGGAGCAGTGCCCGCACTGTCAGGCCCGTATCAAGGCCCTGGGCCTGACGGCCGATGAAAAAGGAACTGCCGAGGAAAAACTCCAGAGCTATGCCGTGCGACGCATGGAAGGCATCCTGGCCCGGTACGGACGCAAACTCATCGGCTGGGATGAAATCCTGCAGGGCGGCCTTTCACCCAACGCCACCGTCATGAGCTGGCAGGGAGAGGCCGGCGGGATTGCCGCCGCCCTGGAAGGCCACGACGTGATTATGACCCCTTCCAAGGAGGGCATGTACCTGGACCATGTGCAGGGAGACCCCAAGATTGAGCCTGTCTCCATCGGCAACTACACCACCCTGGAGAAGGCCTACAACTATGACCCGGTGCCCGAAGAACTAATGAAAAACGGCAAAGAAGGCCACGTGATTGGCCTGCAGTGCAACAACTGGAGCGAATACATCTATTCCGACGCCCACCGGGAATACATGCTGTTCCCGCGCGCTTTCGCCGTGGCCGAAACCGGCTGGACGCCCCGGGAGAAAAAGGATTGGGAAAGTTTCCGCGTTCGGGTGGACAGGGCTTGCCGGGACTTGGACCGCAGGGGAGTGAATTACCATATTCCACTTCCTGAGCAACCCGGCGGCTCCTGCAACCACCTGGTATTCACGGACAAGGCTGTGGTGGAATTCACCACCACCCGCCCCATGGCGGCCATGGTCTATACCCTGGACGGGAGCGAACCTACGGCCGCATCGGCCCGCTACACCCAGCCGCTGGAATTTACGCAGGACGCCACCCTTAAGATAGCCTCTGTCACCTCCTACGGCAAACTGAGCCCGGTGCGCACCATCACCCTTGCCCGGGAGGAACCCATGCCGGCCCTTCCCGCCGCTGCGGTGGAGAGCGGAATCCGCGCCCGGCGTGCCGACGGCCGTTTCGTGACGGCTTCGGAGCTGAAGGATGCCAGCTGGAAAGAAGTAAAGGTGAAGAGGTTACGGGACCTTACTTCCCTTGAACCCTTCGACCGCAACATGCCGGACTCCCTGCGCTTCTATGCCGTGGAGGCCCAGGCTTGCTTTAGCGTCAAGGAAACCGGCGTGTACCGCTTTTCCAGCGACTGTGACCAGGTTTGGATAGACGGAAAACTGCTCATTGACAACGGGGCCGAGGTAAAACGTTTTTCCCGCCAGGATGCCGAAGCGGCCCTGGAAGCCGGTGAACACAGCGTGAAAGTAATCTACATATATAATGTGATTGGCGGATGGAATTCCATCCGGAACAAGACCGACGTGCAAATCCGCAAGGCCGGTTCCGGAGAATGGAGAATAATGGAAACATTGTAACAAACAACAATAAATAACTACAAATTATTAACGTAAACTAATTAACCTATGAAACGGAAAGTAGTCCAATTTGCAAGACTGGCTGCTATGCTGTGTCTCTTCCTGGGAATGTGGGGCCCCACGGCCCTGGCCCAGCGGGGGCTTACCGTAAAAGGTAGGATAGTGGACGCAGACGGCTTGCCGGTAATCGGTGCGGGCGTCACCCTGAAGGGAACGACCACCGGTGTGGCTGCCGACTTTGACGGTAACTTTGAGTTGACCGTCCCGGACGAGACTGCTGTGCTGGAGGTTGCTGCCCTGGGTTATGTGACCGAGGAAGTGACGGTGGGTAAGCAGCGCACTTTCACCATTGTGCTGCGAGACGATGCCCAGACCATCGAAGCGACGGTGGTGGTGGCGTACGGTACCCAGACCAAGGCCACCGTTACCGGTGCCTTGACCTCCATCGACAACAAAGCCCTCGTCAAGGCGCCTGTGGCCGACGTCACCAACGTGCTGGCCGGCCAGATGCCCGGTGTGGCCACCGTGCAGGAATCCGGTCAGCCGGGCGAAGACTATGCCAAGATTTACATCCGCGGCGCCTCTTCGCTCAGTGATTCCAATTCCACCCCGCTCATCCTGGTGGATGGTGTGGAACGGCCGCTGAACACGGTAGACCCCAACGAAATCGAGAGCCTGTCCATCCTGAAGGACGCCGCTTCCACGGCCGTGTTCGGTGTGCGGGGTGCCAACGGTGTCATCATCGTCACCACCAAGCGTGGTGATGCCGGCAAGCCCAAGATTACCGTGAGCTCCATCACCGGTATCCAGGTTCCCATGTCCTACATCCGCCAGGCCAGCAGTTACGACTTTGCCCGTTACTACAATGTCTATCAGTGGAATGACGGACGTGACGACCCCAACCTGTACTTCACGCCCGAGGCCATCGAGGCTTACCGGACGGGCAGTGACCCCCTGATGTTCCCCAACACGCAGTGGACCGAGCTGATGTTCCGCAAGGCCTTCCTGCAGACGAAGAACAACGTGAACATCAGCGGCGGTTCGGACAAGGTACGTTACTTTGTGTCCATGGGTTATATGTACCAGAACGGTCTGCTCAAGCAGATGCCCGGTCTGCCGTACGACAACAACTTCTCCTATAACCGGTATAACTACCGCGCCAACCTGGACTTCAAGCTCACCGAAACCACGGACATGAAGTTCAACATCAGCGGTGTGATCGGAGACACGCGGGAGCCTATCTCCGATGCCGACAACATCTGGATGCGTTCCATGCTGTGGTCGCACCCCACGGGTTCCCCGGGCGCAGTGAACGATATCCCCAAGACCACGGTTTCCACCAACGCCCTTCCTTCAGGCCTTACCAAGTGGAACGGTTGGGAATACTATTACTGGCGAGGCTACCAGAACAAGTATAAGACCACGCTGGGAATCGATATGACCATCACCCAGCGCCTGGAGTTCATCACCCCGGGCCTGAGCGTGAGCGTGAAGGGCAGTTATGATACTTCCATGGCCCTCACCAAAAAGCGCGAAGGCAACAACGGCGGATACTCCCAGAGGATTGAGTACAAGACCTGGGCCGAGACCGGCGGAAGCCTTTCGGACCCGGACTTCGACAAGACCTATGTCTACGACGTCACTTATTCTGCCCCTACCCTCAGTTACAGCGAAAAGACCAGTGACGACAAGAGCTGGTACCTGGAGGCCAGGGTGGACTACAGCCGCAAATTCGGTGGCAAGCATGCCGTGAGCGGCTTACTGTTGTACAACCAGTCCCGGGACTACTATCCCAGTGTTTACGAGTGGCTGCCCCGTGGCTACGTGGGCTGGGTGGCAAGAGCTACCTATGCCTATGCCGACAAATACCTGGTGGACGTGAGCGCCGGTTACAACGGTTCCGAGAACTTTGCTCCGGGCAAAACCCGTTACGGTTTCTTCCCGTCCATCTCCCTGGGTTACGTTGTCTCCCAGGAGAAATTCATGAAAAATGTGCCCTGGGTAGACTTCCTCAAGCTTCGTGCTTCCGTGGGTAAGGTCGGTAGTGACAAGGGTACTTCCTCGGCCCGTTTCATGTACATGGACGGCGTGTGGGAAGACAAGGGTGTCTACTACTTCGGCGTAAACAAGAGCGACGGTGTCCCGCGTTACGAGATGGGTACCCCCGGCAACGAAGCCGTTACCTGGGAAACCGCCCTCAAGACCAACGTCGGTCTGGATTTCGACCTGTTCAATTACAAACTCCATTTCTCCGGAGATCTGTTCTGGGAGCACCGTACGGGCATTCTCATTTCCCCCAACTCCCTCCCGGGAATCATTGCCTTCACGGCACCCAACATGAATATGGGTGTGGTGGACAACCACGGTTATGAGGTGGATCTGGGATGGAAAGACCATATCGGAGACTTTACCTACGACATCAGCGCCAATGTCACCTTCGCCCGCAACAAGATTATATTCATGGACGAGGTGGAACCCAACTATCCGTACCAGAAGCAGACGGGCGGTTCCACGGGCCGGTACTCCCTGTACCAGTTCGAGCGCCTGTACCAGAAGTCGGACTTCTACATTGACGAAAACGGCGTACAGCGCCTGAATCCGGACCTGCCGCAGCCCGGAACCACCGTGTATCCCGGCGACGCCATGTACAAAGACCTCAACGGAGATATGATTATCGACGGTGACGACATGATGATGGACGGTTATCCCAACCGTCCGGAGTACGTGTTCGGTTCCAACTGGAAGTTTGGCTGGAAAGGCTTCAACCTGGCCCTCAACTGGGTGGCCGCCACCAACGTGAGCCGTGTGTGGAACGACGACTACCGTATCCCGTTCACCAACTCTGGCCACCGCGGCCTGCTGAACTATTTTGCCGAAAACTGCTGGATTGACAATGACAATCCCTGGGCTCCCGGCCGCGAAGACGGGACCCTGCCGCGTTTCACCAAGACCAACTATCCCTGGAACTCCATGAACTCCACCCTGTGGACCGTGGATGCCAGCTACCTGCGTCTGAAGAGTGCCAGCTTCGGCTATACCTTCTCCAACAGTCCTTTCTTCAAGAGATTGGGTATCAGCTCACTGGGTATCATGTTCACGGGTTACAACCTGCTCACCTTCTCCAAGATGACGCTGCAGGACCCCGAGGCGACATCCAGCGATTCCGACGGCCAGTATCCTCTGGTGAAGACCTACAATCTGGCTATCAACATCACTTTCTAAACCGTGCGACCTATGAAAAAGATATATATTATTTTGACGATTGCCCTGATGGGTGCAGGTCTGGTCGCCTGTGAAAGCCTCAAACTGGGAGACGCCGGCCTGTCCAGGGCTCCGGAATCCTCCGGCGCTACGGTAGATACCCTGTTTGCTTCCCTGAAGGATGCCGACAAAGTGCTGACCAGTGCCTACTACTACCTCCCATACGGCCTGGTTTCCTCCTTCGACACCAAGATGGGAGGTGATTTCCTGGAGTCCATCACAGACCATTTCATCTCCAACAAGCACTCCGACGACGACGGCCCCAACAACCTGTATTACTCCGGCGGCCTCAGCGCCAACCTCACCGGATCGTACCGGGGTGGTGAGTCGTACCGCTTCGGCAGTGAGAAAGACTATACTGTCATCCGCTATGCCTGGCTTTTCCTGGAGAATGCCGACCGCGTTCCGGATGCCGACCCTGCCGTGCTGGCCCAGAAAAAGGCCGAGGCCAAGATGTGCATGGCCATCGCCTATGCCAATATGTTCCGCTATGTGGGCGGCGTTCCCATCGTGGACCATGCTATAACCACGTCCGATGAGATGCAATTCCCCCGCGCCACCTTTGCAGAAACGGTGGACTACATTGTAAAGCTGTGCGATGAAGCCGCTCCGGACCTTCCCTGGTATGTAGGTGCAGTCGACGACGGCCGCATGACCCGCGCCGCCGCACTGGGTCTCAAGCTCAGAATCCTGTGCTTCGCCGCATCGCCCACTTTCAACTCCGACACCAAGTGGCACCCCGAGGCCGATGAATACACCTGCTACGGCAACTACGACCCTGGCCGCTGGCAGGCTGCCAAAAACGCCGCCGATGCGTTCATGAACCAGTTACTGTCCAACGGACACTATGCCCTGGTGCAGGCTGTTGCAGCCGATGCCACCAAGGGCATCCAGCCTCGTGATTACCGCCTGGCCTACCGCAAGGGGTATTTCGACCGCGGCAGTTCCGAGGCCATCATCTCCATCCGCAAATCCAACAGCGGAAGTTTCCACGACAAGCACATCGACGTGCAGGATGATTACGGCAGCGGCGGTTCCCTGAACTGGGTGAACAAGTTCCCCTTTGCCGACGGTACTCCTTTCCCGGAGGACTTCGACTGGGAGAATCCGTCCAACTGGCCCGAAATGCCTTTCTTCAAGAAGGATCCCAACGGAGACCTCAAGGTGGGCAACACCCTGCTTCTGGAGACCCGTGACCCCCGTCTGTACGAGAACGTCTGCGTTCCCGGAGACATCTGGAAGAACGGTGTGGTGGGCGCCAACTACGTAAACGCCAAGAGCCCCAATGTGCAGGACGGCTGCACCGGCTTCCTGATGATGAAATTCGTCCTTCAGCAGGATGCCGACCGCAGCAATCCTCCTCACTGGTGCATGATGCGACTGGCAGAAGTGCTGCTGAACGCCGCAGAGGCCTACAACGAGGCCGACGGCGGCCCCTCCGACAAAGCTTATACCTGGGCCAACGCCGTGCGTGCCCGCGTGGGCCTGCCCGGCCTGCAGGAAGGCCTGTCCCAGGCTGAATTCCGCAAGGCCCTCATCCTGGAGCGCGAACTGGAATTCGGCTTTGAGGAAGTACGCTGGTTCGACATGGTGCGCTGGGGCCTGAAAGAAGCCTTCACCACGCCGCTGAAAAAGCTCATCGCCACCGGTAACAAACAAAGCGGCGCCGACGAGTTCACCTACAAGACGGGTGACGCTTATCCGCCCCGCAAGTGGTATGACGATTTTGATACCAAGTGGTACCTTTGCCCCATCCCTACCGTTGAAATCAACAAGGGATACGGGATGACTCAGAATCCGGGTTGGAAACCTTTAAATGTACCCGAAGATGAATAGACTGTATAAATATATCGTTCTTCCGCTTCTACTCATCGGCGCTCAGGCATTCGCCCAGGAGACTTCGATGCTGGATTCTATCTCCCTGGGCAACGCCTTTGGGATCAGGGCCAACATCAATGTCTCGGCTGGCAGCTGCCTTTTCGAAAAGAGCCCGGAAACGGATATTTCCAACGCCCTCTACGGGCAGTTCTCTGGACTCCTTGTGAAGACAGGGTCCAGTGTATATGACTCCAACCAGTCCAAGCTGAAACTGGCCCTGCGCCTGCACGGCCACAGCCCGCTGGTGCTGGTGGACGGCTTCCCCCGCGATGTGGATGACCTGACGGGACTGGAGATAGACAATATCACGGTCCTGAAGGATGCCGCCGCGGCCGCCATTTACGGCGTCAAGGGTGCCAACGGAGTCATCTCCATCACCACCAAGCGCGGCAAGGATTCCCCGCTGAAGGTAACGGCCATGTACCGCTACGGCCTGGGTACGATGTATCGCGCCCCCGAGTTTGCCGATGCCTATACCTATGGCGTGATGCTCAACGAAGCGCGTAGCCTGGACGGCCTTCCGGTCAAGTACAACGATGCTGAGCTCCTGGCACTATACAGCGGCCAGTATCCCTATGCCTATCCCAATGTGGACTGGTGGAACGAGGTTTTCCGCAACCATTCCGACAACCACCGTGCCCAGTTCACTTTCCAGGGCGGTAACAAGAACTTCCGTTACTTCGCGGCCGTGGACTATATGAAGGAAGACTTCCTGTACAAGAAAGCCACCGCCGACGACCGCTACAATGCCAACCATTACGACAACCGCCTGTCCCTGCGCGCCAATGTGGACATGAACATCACGGACTACACTTCCATGAAGATTGGCGTCATGGCCCGCCTGGCCGAGTTCAACAAAGGTAATTACGACAGCCGTATTGAAAAGACGCTGTATACCCTGCCTTCGGCCGCCTTCCCCATCAGGCAGGTTGACGGAACGTACGGCGGAACCAGCATCTACGGCGACATCAACCCGGTGGCCCAGATGCAGGAAAAAGGTGCCAAGCAGTACTCCCAGACCAAGGTGATGGCCGATATGCTCCTCCGCCAGGATCTGGGAATGCTGGTGGAAGGCCTCTCGGTGGATGCCAGCGTAGCCTTCGACTACATCGGCCGCCTGTCTGAGGACGCCACCAAGACGTACCGTTACAGCGAGCTGGTGAGCACCGTGGCCGCCCAGGGCGACAAGAGCTGGATTCTGAGTGAACAGAAATACTATGGCGTAGATGCCAAGGTGGTAGAGTTCAGTCACTGGTTCTCCAACCTGCAGATGAAGTTCGAGCTTCAGGGTCGCGTCAACTGGGCCCGGGACTTCGACGACCATCACCTGGAGACCCACCTGGCCTACCGCCAGCGCTCCTGGATTATCAGCGGCCGAAACGAATCCTCCAAGACGCAGGAAATCCTGGGCAGCGTGAGCTACAACTGGAACCAGCGCGTTTTCGCCGACTTCGTCCTCAACCGTTCCGGCAGCGCCTATCTGCCCAAGGGCGACCGTTTTCACTGGTATCCCGCCCTCAGCGTTGCCGCTGTTATCCTGCCCGGAGACCCGTATGTCAAGGCCTATGCCTCCGTGGGTATGTCCGGGTCGGACGAAGACCTGGAGCACGAACTCTGGCGTCAGAACTACGTGAGCGGCAAGAGCTTCTACTTCGGCCCCAACGGTGGAACTTCCTCCAGCGGACGCACGGAGAGCAGCATGGCCGCCACCACCCTGGCCCCCGAGCTTTCCAGCAAGATTACCTTGGGAACGGAAATGCAGCTGTTCGCCAAACGCATCTCCTTCAATGCCGAAGGCTTCCTGGAGAAGCGCAGCAACATCCTTATCTCCCCGTCCAATGTGTCGGAGGTGATCGGTCTTGACCTGAACGAACTCAGCCTGGGCCAGCAGTCCTACAAGGGCTTCGACCTGTCCCTGGCCTGGAACGACCGCCGCGGAGAGGTCGATTACGGCGCCTATGCCAACGGCGGCTGGCTCTTCACCAAGGTAATTGATGACGGCCAGGCCTTCCAGCAGTACGAATATCTGTACCACAAGGGCAACCCTGTGGGTCAAAAATACGGTCTGGAGGTGATAGGCATCTTCCAGAACCAGATGGAAATCAACAACAGTCCCCGCCAGACATTCGGAGAGGTCCGTCCCGGCGACCTGAAATACCGGGACCAGAACGGTGACGGCGTCATCGACAGCCAGGACCGCGTGAAAATGTTCGGTTCCTCCACTCCGCTGCTGCAGTTCGGCTTCGGCCTCCACGCAGCCTGGAAGGGCTTCAAGGTATATGCCGACTTCCAGGGCGTGACGGGTGTCACCATCAGCCTGCTGGACAGCCCGCTGTACCAGCCCCTCGTGAGCAACGGAACCATCTCCAATACCTTTATGAGCCGCGAAATCACCTGGGCTCCCGGACGCGAACAGGTAGCCACCATGCCGCGCCTCACCACCCAGGAGAACCCCAACAACTACCAGGCTAACTCGCTCTGGTACAGGGACGGTTCTTTCATCAAGCTTCGCAACCTGGGCATTTCCTACACCATTCCGAAGGAAGTCCTCACGCTCTGCGACGCAACCGTGTCTTTCACTTCAACCAACCTGTTCAGCCTGGATAACATCGGCTTTACCGACCCTGAGCAGCTGGGTGCCTATTATCCCTCTACCCGTGGCTGGTGGCTGGGCGTCAAGTTCAACTTCTAAACCGGGAAAGATATGAAAAAGATATTCTACATTTTATCCGTCGTCATCCTGGCAGCAGGATGCAATGTCCTGGATTTTGATGAAACATCGGCCGATTATACCCGCGAGGACATGATGACCAGTTACAGCAACATCGAGAAGATGCTCACCAATGTATATGGTTACATGCCCAACAAGGATATTTACGATGTGAGCAGCGCCCTGCGGGACTGCGGCTCGGACGACGCCGAATATGCCGACCCCGAAGCCTCCGTCCAGCTCTTTACCAACGGCAACTGGAGCCCCATCTCCACCGTGGACAGCAAATGGGAACTCTTCAACGGCGTGCGCGCCGCCAACGATTTCCTGGACATGGTATGGGACGAGGAGAAGCAGGACATAGCGGAACACATCAAGGAAAACCTCTCCATCTTCAAGTATACCTCCAAGTATAACCAGCAGATGGAGCACCTGGCTCTGTTCCCTTACCAGGCCCGCGTACTCCGCGCCTACTTCTTCTTCGAGCTGGCCCGCCGCTACGGAGATATCCCCATGCCTCTTGTGAAACTGACGGCCGAAGAGGCCAACGCCATCGAGAAGACTCCTTTCGACCAGGTTATCGACTTTATCGTGGCCGAATGTGATGCCGCCGCCGCTGTCCTGCCCAAGACGTATGTGGGCATGCTGGACGACCAGATCGGCCGTGTCACCATGGGATTTGCCCTGGCCGTCAAGACCAAGGCCCTTCTCTATGCGGCTTCTCCGCTCCACAATCCTTCCGGCGATGTTACCAAGTGGCAGAAAGCCGCCGCCGCCGCCAAGGAAATCATAGACATGAACTATTACACGCTAGACCCTTCCGAGAAAGCCAACAACTATCTTTCTCCCGAGGTAATCATGGCCATCTGCCGTTCCGAGAGCCAGAGCCTGGAGCGCAACAACTACCCGGTTCGCTTCACTTACGGAGACCGCACCTCCATGGGCGGTTCCTTCCCCACTCAGAACCTGGTGGACGCTTTCCAGACCCTGGGAGGCTACGACATCACGCTGGGTGAGAACGGCTGGACCACCAACGACCCCGCCTTTGACATTACCAAGCCTTACCAGGGCCGCGATCCCCGCTTCGCCCGTGCCATCCTGGCCAACGGGATGGACTTCAAGGGCAGCACCATCGAAACCTTCGTGGGCGGCCGTGACTATTCGGCCACGCGCAATGACCTGGGTACGGTGACCGGCTACTACTTGCACCGTTACCTCATTGATGATGTGGACTTTACGCCGGAGAATCTGGTAAGTGCCAAGCACCAGTGGATTGTATACCGCTATGCGGAAGCCCTTCTCACCTTCGCCGAGGCCGCCAACGAGGCCCTGGGCAGTCCCCTTGACGATTCGATGGGACTCAGCGCCCTGGCCGCCTTGAATCAGGTGAGGGCCAATGCCGGCATGCCGGATGTGACGGCCAATACCCAGAGCGCCTTCCGTGACGCCGTGCGTCGGGAATGGCGGGTGGAATTCGCCTTTGAGGACCACCGCTTCTGGGATGTACGCCGCTGGGACATCGGCCAGGATACGCAGGGCCGGATTGACGGCGTGGAGATTGTCAGGAGCGGCAACCAGTATACCTATTCCCGCAAAGTGGTGGAAACCCGCAGCTGGAGCGCCAAGATGAATCTCTATCCCATCCCTCAGTCAGAAACCTTCTGCAATCCCAACCTAACCCAAAATACCGGATGGTAGTCTAACCAACGAATAAAAACACGAAACATATGAAAACAATCATCAGAACCATTGCCTGTTTGGGTGTTCTCGTTGCGGCGGTTGCCTGCCAGATGTACGAGATTGACACGCAAATGACTCCCGAAAAGGTGGCCGCTTCCATCCGGATGGAATGTGATGCGCTGCCTGCCTACACGGTGCCGGCCGCCAATCCGGGCACGGTGAACTTCAAGGTGAGCGCCAACACGCCCTGGACCATCACCCGTTCCAGCGATGCCGACTGGTGCACCGTCACCCCTTCCTCCAGCGCCAACGGCGCCCTTATCTCGGATGTGGTGGTGTCCTTCGCCGCCAACAACAACCTCACGGACCGTTCCGCTACCCTCACCATCAAGGGCGAGAACGTGGGACAGGTCGTGACCGTCAAGATTACTCAGGGCAGGAAGGGCCGGCTGTTCGTGACACCGGTTTCGCAGGACTACGTGGCCAGCGGCGGTCCCCTCACTTTTACCATCCAGACCAACCAGCCCTGGGAAATCCGTTCCAGCGAGGGATGGCTCAGTTTCAACCGCGAATCCGGTGAACCCGACCCCGACGGCCGTACCATCACCATCATCGCAACGGCCGCCCAGAGCACTGTTCTGGAGCGCGTAGCCACCGTTACCGTAACCGCGGGTGACGACGAGGAATCCTTTGACGTAACCCAGCGGGGCAAGTTCGAGCTGGCCCAGATTGCATCGGCCTTCAAGGCCGCCGGCAATGCCCAGGTCCTGAAACTGCGCACCGACCTTCCCTGGGAGGTGAATGCCGACAAAGACTGGCTTTCCTTCGACAAGACGGAGGGCACCGGTGACGGCACGTACACGGATATTACCGTGACCGCCGCCCCCAACGACGCCTTCATCCGCACGGCCAACATCAGCGTAAGAGCCGGTGACGCCACCAAGACCTTCGAGGTAACCCAGCAGGGTATCGCCTTTGAAATCGTTCCTCCGGCCGATGCAAGCATCACCGCCGCCGGCGGAGACCTCACCGTAGAGGTGAACTGCTCCATAGCCTGGGATGTGGAGGCCGAAGACCCGGCCGTTTCCGTGGCCAAGGTGGACGACAGCCACTTCAAAGTGACAGCTCCCTTCAACAACATCTTCAAGGAGAAAGCCATCAAGGTTTCCATCAAGGGTGCCGGCGGCGCTGCCGACAACCTCACCATTACCCAGCCCTGCGCCTTCACCATTGAGAATGCCGAGGTCCTGGAAGACGGTTCCGTGAAGATTCTCTGCGACAAGAAGTCCCGCGTGACGCTCACCGAAGCTTGCCGTTACGTTTCCTTCGTCCTCAAGATGGGTGAAGTGAGTTTTGACAGCAAGGGCGAGTTTGTGCTCAGCACCCACGATTCCGGCGGCGGCGAGATGCAGTGCCAGATCCGGCTGGGTGCCGGCAAGAACCGCCTCCGCACCAACGGCGGAGCCACGGAGTACAATACCCAAAACATCGGCATCACCGTAGATCAGCTCAATGCCATCACGGAATACCGTATGGACTTCCGTCCCAACGCGGATCCCACCAAGGTGGACCTTGAGTTCTTCTACAACGGTACCAGCATGGCCCTGATGACCAGTAAGTCTCCTTATTATGGAGACCCTGCCGCAAACGGCCACTATTTCTTTGGTACCGAAGATGCATCGTCCGGAACCGCTTCCTGGTTTATCGTGAAGTCCTGCACTCCTACTTTCATTGCTGAATAACCATGAAAAAGTTAATTTACATATTCGCGGCTGCAGCCCTTCTGGGAGGGCTTGCGGCTTGCGGGCAAAAGGTTCAGGAGGAGACCATCCAATCGGTGGACCTTCGCTACCGGGCCGACAGTGAATACAACCTCTCGGCGACCGGGGCCAAGGCCTTCGTGATTGTGGTGACCTCCACCTCCCCCTGGACCATAACCAGCGAGCATCCGGACTGGTGCATCATCAGCGAGGAATCTGGTGAAGCATCGCCCCGGGACTCCGTCAAGATTGGCCACGGCAACAAGACCAACGTCCGTGTCCAGTACTACGACAATCCGGACCTGGACGACCGTACCGACAAAATCACTATAGCCAGCGACTACTGGGTGGGGAAAGTCATTACGGTGCGCCAGAAAGGTATTGCCTATCTCACCGTTCCCGACGAAGACCTGGATCTGGAAGTGGGGAAGGCTGGCGGAGACATGGTTTTCCATGTCAATGCCAATCAGGACTGGAGCGCCGAGGTGACCAGCGGCAACTGGATTACCATTGCCGACGGCAGCAAGGGCAAGGGTAACGGTACCGTTACCATATCGGCCATCGAGAACGCCGGAGAGGAACGCTATGCCGAGGTTACCGTCTTTGACCGCCACAACGTGCCCATGGCCAAGGTCCTGTTCACCCAGGACGGTGTGAAACTCATTCCCGCCATCACCGAGGTCCGCGCCAATTACGATACGGAATCTGCGGAAATCGGGGTGTCTTCCAATGCCAACTGGGAGGCTACCAAGGTGGGTGATGTGGACTGGTTTACCATTGATACGCCCAGCGGCACCAACGATGGCACCATCAAGATTTCCTTCGTCAAGAATGAGGGAGATGCCATCCGCAAGGCCTCCATTCTTCTCAAGAGCATATCGGCCAACCCGGACGATGCCGTGGTGGAAAAGGAAATCGTTATCAAGCAGGGTTATAAAGTGACGCCCGTCCGTGTGATGGCCAACGACGACCTGATAGCCAGCTGGGAATCCGACTGGGCCAACGTTCCCACCTATACCAAAGACGTGGGTGTCCTGTTCAATGCCAAGGCCCGTCTGCACAACGGCAGCATGCCTTTCGGCGAATACACCTTCCGCTGGAGCGCCCTTACGCCGGATCCCGCCAACGGCGGACCGCGCGTGCGCCACTGGTTCTGCTTCGGTGAAAGCGCCGAGCTGAAGTTCGACGTCCGACCTTCCGACGGCAAGTGCAGCTTTGACGTGAATGCTGCCGGTGACGGCAACAAACCCAGCCTGGACAGCTTCACGGATCTGGACTTCACCCAGCCGGTGGAAATCACCTACCGTTTCGAGCGCAACGGCGTCACGGGTACGTTCGGAGATCAGGAAGTGGAATACTGCCACATCACTTATCTGGTGAACGGCACCGTGGCCAATACCTTCGACACGGGTCCCACTCTGCTGCGCTCCATCTACTTCGGCTCCAATATCAATATGTATATTGGTTGCGACACGGCCGGCAGCGCCGTTCTGGAATGGTACGAGTATACCGCACCTCTTGAATGGGACGACTAGACAAAGGACCTTAAATGAATGAGAGTATGAAAACAATCGATAGAATAGCGATCCTTTGCTCCCTGGCCCTTGCGGCACTTGCCTGCGGCCGGAAAGACAATCCCGTAGACCCCGTGGACCCGGACCCCGAGGTTCCCGTTGCCGAAACCCGTACGCTCACCTTCGTCTTCCCCGACTTCACCGTTGGGGAGGGCGAGGCGATGCCTGCTGGAATCAAGACCGGCTGGACGGCCGGTGACCAGATTGTGGTGCACGGCGAATATGCCAAGGACCAGGTGGTGGTAACCTTGGAAAGCGCAGACATCCAATCCGGTGGCAAAACGGCCACCAAGACGGTGGAGGGCCTTTATCCCTACACCCGGGAAGACTGCTCTTCCGTCTTGTACGCCTCCTATCCGGCCAGCGCCGTGGACAATCTCAAACACTGCTTCTTCTACAGCAAGTTCTCCAATACCAACGCGCCCATCATGGCGGCCTATAACAACGGGGACAGTTTCCAGTTCCAGAACATCACCAACGTGATTTCCTTCACCGTGGACGGAAAGTATGAAGCCTATCAGTTGTCTACGCCCAAAAAAGATGCGCTGGGCTATGAGTTCCTGCAGGTGAAACTCACCGACGCCGTGGCCAATTACAAACAGTACATCGGAGACCCCGTTCTTCAGGTAGAGGGTAACATCACCGGTAACTCGGTGAACATCTATGTACCCGAAGGCACCACTCTCACGGCTGGCTACAGCCTTAAGCTCAAGCAGAACGGCCGCTGGGTGCGTATCCTTAAGGACCATACGCCCGTGGAGATGACCCGCGGTACCGTATTGAATCTGGGTGACATCACGGGCAGGATAGAGGAGTACGAAGACCCGTTCGAGGGAGAAGTGGCCGACATCGACACGGAAGGCAATGCCAATTGCTATGTGGTCACCGCCCCCGGCACCTATAAGTTCAAGGCCGTTTACGGCAACAAGAGCGTCCAGTACCTGGAAGATGTGGACGATGCCGTGGTCCTGTGGGAAACCTGGAACGACGCCAGCGAGGTAACTCCCGGCAGCGTGCTTGAATACGCCGCCTATGCCGAGGACTTCATCATCTTCCGCACTCCTGCCACCCTCAAGCCCGGCAATGCCGTTATCGCAGCCAAGGGCATCGGCGGAGAGATTCTGTGGAGTTGGCACATCTGGGTTCCGGCAACGGCCGTGGAGACGGACAGTTACGGCAACGTGATGGGAGCCGATGTGATGGACCGCAACCTGGGCGCCCTGGTGGCCACCAAGGCCGACAACGCCGCCATCGATCCCCGCTCCTACGGACTGGTGTACCAGTGGGGCCGCAAGGACCCGTTCACCGCAGCCGGAAAGTTCAACGACGGTACGCCCGCCACCTGTTCCGGTGAGCCGGAGGAAGTGGCCCCGGGACAGATTACCCTGGCCGAATCCATCGCCCATCCCCGTCTGCTGGGTCATACAGACGACGGTAACTGGATTGTCCTGGCCGACCTGGACAACTACCTCTGGTCCGACACGGAAAAGACCATCTACGACCCCTGCCCGCCCGGTTATCGAGTACCTGCGAAGGACGGAGGCGCTCCGTTCTGGTCCGATGACCTCACCTCCAAGGGCGGCTGGTCCGTAAGCAACGAATTCGGCTGGCTCACCCTGGGCAGCCCCGCCGCCGTGTTCCCCATTGCGGGTTACCGGGACGATTACAGCGTGGGCGGCATGGCCAAGGTGGGTACACGTACCCTCTACTGGGTGTCCGGCGTCAGCTCCGACTCCAAGGCCGCTTGTGCCGACCTCCGTTACGACAAGGGAACCTTCAAATTCGGCGCCGCCCCCAAGGCCCGCCTGGGAAGTGTTCGCTGTGTTGTGGAAACAGCTCAATAACAGACGTATAATTAATAACAAAACATAGCATACTATGAAAAAGATTTTGACTGCTTTTGCACTGGCGTTCCTTCTTGTAGGCTGCGCCAAGGAAGCCGCCGACAACAACGCCGAGATTTTGGAGAAGCTGGCCGCCCTTGACAACCGTGTCACCGCGCTGGAATCCTCCATCCAAAGCATCCAGAGTGCTGTCGGTGATGGTAAGTTCGTCCAGAAAGTGGAAGAATTCGTAGATCCCGACACGGGACGCACTACGGGCGTTACCGTTACCTACACCTCTGGAGAGGTGGTGCACTTCAACATTGTTCCCACGGACCCTGCCGCCGGCCCTGTCTTCTCTGTTATCAAGAACGGAGCAGGCATACTGTGCTGGGCTGTAGATGGTGTTATCATCCAGATTGGCGGAAAGGATGTCCCCGTTTACCAGACGCCGGTTTTCTCCATTGACGAAGACGGCAACCTCTGGGTGGAGGTGGACGGCGAGAAAGTGAACCTGGGACCGGTCAAGAATGAAGGCGCCACCCTGCAGGACGGCATCTTCACCGACATCAAGGTAGAGGCCGACAAAGTGGTCCTCACCCTCAGTGACGGTTCCAGGGTGAACATTCCCTTCGCCGAGGCTTTCAAACTGAACATCGAGACCACCGAGTACACCTTCACTACCCTTGCCGCCATCGAGATTCCCTACACCGTGACAGCCAGGACCGCGGGTACCGTTGTGGGCGTGGCCGGTTACAACCCCAAGGAGTTCTCCGTGGAAGTAGGGGCTGAAAAGATTGTGGTTACTCCGCTGAGCCCCAAGGCTGCCGGCGTTCTTCTGGCCTATGCCGATTCCCAGGTGGGTCTCACCTCCCTGGTGAACATCACCGTGGAAGCCGAAGGCGTGGAAGTGGTTGACGAGCCCTTCAGCGCCGAGGTGGATTACATGGCCCAGAATGACGTTGTCACCGCCCATGTGGTATCCAACGTGGACTTCGACGTGAAGCCGCAGGAAGACTGGATCCACGTTGTGAGCGTGAAGTCCGTGGCCAAGGCGATTACCTTCTCCCTGGATCCCAACACCACCGGTGCCATCCGTATCGGTATGGTGAATATCACCCGGAAAGGTACTGAAGAAGTGATCCAGACCATCACCATCGCCCAGGATAAAACTGAGGCTCCTGCTGGAAACGAGGTTGACCTGAGCGCCGTGGAAAGCGCCAACAGCTACCTCATCACCAAGGCCGGAGACTATAAGTTCAAGGCCGTGAAGGGTAACTCCGCCGAGAGCGTGGGCGCCGCTGCCAAGGCCGAAGTCATTTGGGAAACGGAGAACAGCGACACGGCTCCCGAGGTGAACGCCATCATTGCCAAGGTGGGTGTTGCTAACGGCTATGTCACCTTCTCTACCCCCGCAACTTTGAAGCCCGGTAATGCCCTCATCGCCGTCAAGGATGCTTCTGACGTCATCCTGTGGAGCTGGCACATCTGGATTCCGGCCACGGAAGTGGTGATCAAGGATGCCGAAGCCCTGGTGGGTGCCAAGATGATGGACCGCAACCTGGGTGCCCTGGTGGCCGCCGCTACCACAGGTGACGTGGATCCTCTCTCCATCGGCCTGTACTATCAGTGGGGCCGTAAAGACCCGTTCCCGGGCATGAGCACCTTCGCCTCCAATACCGGAGCAAAGGTGGCCGGTACCGAATGGACGGCCAAGGGTGAGCACATCACCACCGAGTATTCCATCCAACATCCTACCGAATATGCCCATATCAAGGACGTTGACGAAGGTGTATGGAATGTGGATGACCCCAAGGACCTGTGGAATACCGCTGACGATAAGAAGACCATTTACGACCCGTGTCCGGCCGGCTACCGTGTGCCGCTGTACGACAAGACCCTGCCCATGTGGGCCGGCAATTTCGATGACGCGAACTGGAAGATTGGAGATGCCAACCGCTTTAGTTACGGAGACATTGTCTTCCCCATCGGTGGTTATATCGACTGCTGGTCGCCCGCCTATGAGAAGATTGGTGTGCGTACGCACATCTGGGCCTCTTCCTGGTATGATGACACGCGCAGTAACTGCTTGTACTACCGTGGAGACAAGGACAACAAGTACTATTCCCAGAAGTTCCACAAGGCAAAAGCCGGTTCCGTTCGCTGCGTAGCCGACGCCAACGCTCCCGTGGTCCCTCCGGCCGACGCCACCGTGGACCTGAGCAAGGACGGCAGCGCCAACAGCTACCTCATTACCAAGGCCGGAGACTACAAGTTCAAGGCTGTGAAAGGTAACTCCGCCGACGCTGTGGGTACCGTTGCCGCAGCCGAGATCCTGTGGGAAACCGAGAATGTGGAAGCCGCTCCCGAGGCCAATTCCATCATCGCCAAAGTGGGGGCTGCCGACGGCTATATCACCTTCTCCACGCCCGAGACCTTGAAGCCCGGTAATGCCGTGATTGCCGCCAAGGATGCTTCTGATGTCATCCTGTGGAGCTGGCACATCTGGATTCCGGCCGATGAGGTGAAGGTACTGGATGCCGAAGCCTTTGCCGGAGCTAAGATGCTGGACCGCAATCTGGGCGCCCTGAAGGCTACCAATGCAGAGGGCGATGTGGATCCGCTTTCCATCGGCCTGTATTTCCAGTGGGGCCGCAAGGACCCGTTCCCGGGTGCCGTGGAGTTTGTCAAGAGCCCGAAGGGCGCCGGTGTGGCCGGAACAGCATGGACGTATCACAAAGAACTGATTACCACCGAGTATTCTATCCAGCACCCTACCGAGTACGCTTCCGTGCCCGAGGTGGATGCCGGTGTGTGGAATTCCGAGGATCCTCAGGATCTGTGGAATAAGGACGACAAGAAGACCATCTACGACCCCTGCCCGGCAGGTTACCGCGTACCGCAGTACGACAAGTCGCTGCCCATGTGGGCCGGTTCGGACGAAGGCTTTACCTATGAGACCGACGCATTCCGCTTCAAATATGGGGATTTCCTCTTTACGGTGGCCGGTTACATCGACTGCTGGGGCGCATCCTATGCCTATTCCAACCTGCGTACGCACGTTTGGGCCAGCAGTTGGTATGACGCCGAGCGTTCCACCTGCCTGTACTATCGTGGAGACAAGGATCCCAAGTACTATTCCCAGAAGTTCCACAAGGCAAAAGCCGGTTCCGTGCGCTGCGTAGCCGAATAATGCATTTTCATCCAGGGCCCGCCGACCCGGGCCCTGGGTGCCAAGTAACACTAAAATCAACTGTCATGAGAACATCTCGGATTTTGTTATCGTCATTGTGCGTTTTGTTTGCTCTCTGGCTGGGGAGTTGCTCTCGGGAGCAGGCCGTAGTCGGCATGCTGGTACCGAACCCCGATACCAAACCCGCCGCCGGTGTAGTTCCCGACGATCCCGAGCATCCCGACGGTCCCGTTGACCCCGATGAGCCCGTCACGCCCGACGATCCCATGGACGCCATCGTGAACAACCCGGAGCGCCTGGCCCGTATCGGCAAAACCCCAATCATAGAAATCTACTATACGGAGTACACCAAGGAGAACCTCTTCCCTTCGCTGGAGGAAGTGAAGAACTTCACCCACATCAACGTAGGCCACGTGCGTTTCAAGGATAAGGACAACGGTACCGGCATCGAGATTCCCGCCGCATCCATCTCCCTGGTGCAGAAATTCGTGGCCTACAAGGCCGATTATCCCCAGCTCAAGGTGAAACTGCAGATGGGCGGCTGGGGCAAGAATGCCGACGGCTGGTCCCAGATGGCCCGCGACCCCGAAAAGCGCAAGGCCTTCATCGAGGAGTGCGTGGCTATTTGCGGGCAGTATGGCATCGACGGATTTGACATCGACTGGGAGTATCCTACCTACCAGGCCAAGGACGGCGACCATGTGAACGCCGGTATTCCCGCCGACTATGAAAACTTCGTTACCCTGTTCAAGGAAATGCGCGAGGCCATGCCGGACAAGATTCTGTCCTATGCCGCGTCCGACAGCGGAAAGTACACGGATAACGCAGGTGTGCTTCCGTACATCGACTACATCAATGTGATGACCTACGACCAGGGCAACCCGCCCTATCACAATTCCTCGCTTTACCGCAGCGGCATCACCGGCAGCCGCTGCTGCGCCGAGGCTATCGACGACATTTTCCACGGCAAGCAGGGCGTCCCGTACCAGATGATGAACTTCGGCCTGGCCTTCTACGGCCATGGAGACGGCTACAAGGACAAGTCGGGCAATGCCGCCTATCCCAGCTCCGTGGACTACAGCATGCTGGAAGACATCTTCTTCAATGGTTCCTGGTACGACAAAGACACCAAGACCACCAAATCCTGCAAGGGGAAGAATTACCGCATCTGGGACGATGTGGCCAAGGTGCCCTACCTGGCCGATGCCCTGGGTAAGATGTACGCCAGCTACGAGGACGTAGAATCTATCAACGCCAAGGTGGAATATGCCAAGAGCCGGAACATGCTGGGCGTGATGATTTGGGAGTACCGCCATGACAGCGACGAGGGTGGCCTGCGCCACGCCGTGAAGCACGCCATGGACGGCAATCCCGACAAGCCTGGCCGGCTCGAGCGTCCGGAAGAATATGCTGTCCCCGACGAACTGCCGGTGATGGGCAAGGTGACCAAGTTCGTCCTGGGGACCAAGGGCGGGGATCTGCTTCCGGAACTCTCCGGCCTGTGCCTGAGCAAAGACGGCGATTTCCTGTGGGGCATCCACGACAAGGGAACCCTGTACAAGATTCATTTCGACGGTACCTTCGAGAAGCACTGGTACCATGAGGCCGACTTTGAGGGCATCACCATGGACCCGGCTACCGGAGACCTGTACATCGGCCTGGAGAGCAGCTCCAAGTCTGTATATCGCGTTCCCGCCCCTGCTTATAACGCCAAGGATGACAATTTCACCATCAAGGTGGAGGGCGTTGAGACTATGGACAACTCAGGTGTGGAAGGCATTGCCTGGCACAAGGGGAACCTGTACTTCGGTACGCAGACGGGTGCCCAGTTGTTCGAATATAAGCTGGACGGCACCCAGTTGTGGAAAAAGAGCCTGAGGGACGTTACGTCCACCATCTCCGAGGTGGGAGACCTGTGCTACGATGAGTTGCGCGACCGCCTATGGGTGCTGGATTCCAACTCCAACAAGGACAAGCCGCAGTATCTGGGATTCACGCTGTACCTGTTCAACGGGGACGGCAGCAAACTGCTGAATACCTACTATCTGGGAGACTTCGCCAACTGGAATCCCGAGGCCGTTTGCGTGGACCACAAGAACAACTGCATCTGGATTGGCGACGACTGCGACAGCGGCAACCCTTCTTGGCTGCACAAGGTGGAATTCAGCAATCTGTAAGCTGTCATGATGAAGCGTTTATTCCTGCTGCTGTGCCTGCTGTCCGGCGTGGCGGCAGCGGCCCAGACATCCCGGGAGGAACTCCTCTCCCACATGGAGCTCACGGCGGGTAATTATGCCAACTATCCTTTGCCCAGCGGCCACTTGACGCCGGCGCCCAAAGGGTATGAGCCCTTCTACATCAGCCATTACGGCCGTCACGGTTCCCGTTATATGACCAGCGAAAAGCATTATCGCCGCCTGCGCAAACAGCTGGATTCGGCCCTTTCCCTGGGTATTCTCTCGGAATACGGCAAGGATGTGCGCATCCGTCTCCTGACAGCCGAGGCCGATGCCAATAAACGCGCAGGCCTGCTTACGGAACTGGGCGCCAGGCAGCACCGGGCCATCGCAAAGAGGATGTACGACAACTATCCCTCCCTGCTGGACCAGCCGATCGGCGTTACGGCCAATGCGTCCACTTCCCGGCGTGTAATTCGCAGCATGGAGTTTTTCTGCGAAGAACTGAATGAACTGAATCCGTCGCTGGACATCTCCATGGCCGCCCGGGAGGAAGACCTGTACTATATCAAGGCTAACAAATCCATTCCGGTTCCGGACGCTCCGCTGGACGATGAGTTGTACAGCCGGCTGAAGAAGTTCACGAGAAAGATGCTGAGCGGGAAGCCGCAGATGAAGGCTTTATTCACGGACACCGATTGCGCGAAAACGTTCATAGACCGGTATGTCCTGGCCGATGACTTGTACAACGTAGCCGCCGACATGTACTGCCTGCCGGAGCTGAAACTGGATTTTACAGACCTTTTCGGCGAGGAAGGGATGATAGACGGTTTCCGGGCCTATAATGCCAGCTGGTGTCTATGGGAGGGCCTGATGCCCGGCTCCAAGAAGAGTTGGCTGCGCATTTATCCGCTGCTGAAGAACTTCCTGGACGAGGCCGATGCCATGATTGCCTCCGGCGGCAGCGGGCTGCGCCTGCGCTTCGGCCACGACAGCGTGGTTCTGCCATTCGCTTTTGTCCTGGGATTCCCGGAAGCCACCGGTGCCACCGACGACATGGAAAACCTGCACACGCAGTTCTCCATTTTCCGCCTCATTCCCATGGCAGCCAACATCCAGTTGGTCTTCTTCCGCAAGGCCAAGTCAAAAGACGTCCTGGTGAAGTTCCTGATGAACGAGAACGAGACCTCCATTCCCATAGACACGGACTGCTATCCTTACTATCACTGGGCCGATGTAAGCCGCTATTACCGCGGTCTGATCAAGGAGACCGGCCTGGACCTGGAGAATCAGTTTATTGATAACGCTCCTTAAATGCGTTCCATGAATAGTAGGGCCAGTTTTCCGTTTCCAGCGGAAGCGTGGCCTCCCGGCCGTTGTGGAGCACCTTGAACAGAATGTCTCCGGCACTGTTCCGGTAGAAGACAAAGTGCACGTTGGCACCCATGGGAACCTGGCTGGTGCGGCACCAGGAGGAAATATCGTCCGGATCTTCCACAGCCTTTCCCATTCCGTTCAGATCCAGGATCATCATCAGGGGGAGTATGGTGTAGTCGTGGCCGAAGCGGAGGTCGGCGCCCTTCTGGCCGGAGGCGATACGTTCATCGGCCTTTTCGATGATGTCCTTCACGATGGGCATGTATCCGTAACGGGTGGGCCAGGCATACCAGTAGAACTGGAAATTGTCCACCTTCCAGAGGGCCAAGCGCTCCTCGGGAGTGAAGATGTCGTAGAATTCCAGGTCCGTATCCAGGCTCTTCATACCCGCGGCGAAGAAATAGAGGTAAGACACAAAATCCCATTGCTCTTTCTGGGGGAGGGTTTTGTCCGGGTCTTTGAACAGGCGGGCCAGGATGGGCTTGTGGTCCACAGTGCGCTCTACATACTGGTCGTAGGTTTCCTCGAAGGGCTCTTCGGTAATCTTATAGTTCTCTTCCCGGAAGGGGTTGCTGCCGTCCAGCGGCAGGATGGCGGGGAGAAAGAATTTGCCGAAGTTTTCGAAAATCTCCAGTTTGGGATTCATCCCCTTGAGACCCAGGCAGAAGGCACTCATGGTCATGACGCAGCGGGTGCTGGTGGATGTGCGGGCCATCACGTAGGCGTCGTCCCCGAAGATTTCCGGGAAGTTCCGGTACATGCGTGCGGCCAGTTCCTGCTGTTGCTGCCAGCCCTTGCGGGAGAGGTCTCCGGTGCGGTATTTCACATCCGGATACAGGCTCTCGAAACGCTGCCGGTAATCTTTGCCCAGTTCCGTGAGGTTGTCTTCCTCTTTTGCGGCCTTGAACACTTTGTGGAGACGTTCGTACATGTCGCTCTGCCAGGCATAGCGTGCGCCGTGACGGCCGTAATGACTCAGGTAAAAAGCCTTGTAACCCTTGGGTGCGGGCGTAAGGTCCTCGGGCCCGGTGGGGCACAGCATGTCTGTTCCGTCCAGGTATTCCGGATGCTGGGCAACCAAGGCCTGGGCATCCACGGGAGCCATGACGGGTGTTTCTTTTGCGGGCTGTTCTTTACAAGAAACCAGCAGGGCCGCCAAAGCGGCAACTGTGAGAAATAAAAGCTTTTTCATATTATTTCAGCATGATGTTACGCAGGTCGTCAATATCTTTCTGGGGAACGCCGATTTTCAGCAGGTACTTGACAATGCGCTCCTGGTAGGTGCCGCTGTCGGTCTGGCTGAAGATGGTTTTTTTGATGGAACCGTAACTGTAGTTGTCCCGGGTGTGTTTGTAGACGGGATTGCCGTTGTCGTCCTCTGACATACCCCAGTCGGAGGGCGAGAAGTAGGTTAATTCATAATCCTTGGCCATGTCGCTTTCGCTGATTCCCAGCGCCCCTTCCAGCAGGACGGCCAGGGTGGCGGTGCGATCCCGTCCCGCGGCGCAGTGGAAATAGACGGGCTTGTCCTCCCGCAGGCGGGCCACCACCCAGCAGAAGGTGTTTTTCACTTTTTCCGGATTGTCCCTCACCATGTGGTTGTATCCGCTGTCAAAGCCGGGCGCATAGAAGTCCACGCTGCTTCCCAGGGGTGAGCTGGACGGAACGTCGTCGGCCTCCCGCAGGTCCACTTCGGCCCGTATGCCTTCGGCCAGCATTTCTGCGCGGCCGTTGCTGTCGCAGTATTTCTTGTCGATCCGGCCTCCGCGGTAGATTTTGTGGAAGACGACGGTTTTGCCGTCCAGGCCCTTGTAGCCCCCCAAATCCCGCCCGTTGCGTACGTTGGGCTCAAAGAATACCTGGTGCAGGTGTCCGCGAGTTTTGAAGCTGCCGTCGGCCACTATGTCGTTGCCGGAAGCGGTCACCTGCCACTGGTAGGTAGTTTCGGGAACCAGGTTGGTGATGTCCTGTTTGCCTACGCCGCCGGAAAGGGAATACTCCCGGCTCCAGCTGCCTTCCCATACGCGCAGCTTTTGGCTGGAGGCCGATGCTGTCCATGTGATGGTGTAGGTGGGCGGAATCTCGATGTTGTTCTCACTGGGGCCGCCGCCTTCATAGCCGATAACGCTGGAATACGTGTACTCCGAGTCCCCGTAATCCACTTCTTCCAGAAATTTCTCGATGTAAGGGTTGGTGGCCAGGAAGGCTTCTTCGGCCGGGTTCTCCTGGTCTGTCCAGCCGATAAGGCGGCTGGCGATGGCCTTGGAAAGGGTCCACTTGTTGTCATCGGCCTCAATATTCCAGTACATGGCGCCCTTGAGGCCTTTCTGCTTCACGTAATCGGCCTTCAGGCCCACGGAGGTTTCGTCGTCATAGCTGAGCACCATGACGCCCGTCGCATCCACCAGGTAGGGAACCTGCGCTACATTGTCCCATCGGGCGGTGTACTTGGAAGCATCGTACTTGATATCCCTGTAATCCAGGCATTCGCTGGTGAAGTCTTTGTCGTTTCCGTGGCCGTAGAAGGGGATTCCCAGCACAATCTTGTCATAGGGAATGCCTGCGTTGAGGTGCAGGGCTACGGATTCGTCGCAACTGCGTTTGGTCATGGAAGACTTGTACAGGCCGGCGTTGTGGTATGGCGGCTTGCCCATGTCGTAGGTCATGATGTTCACGTAGTTCATGTAATCGATGCAGCTCTTGAAATCCACGTATTTGGCGCTGGCCGACGAAGCCATGGTGACCAGTTTGTCATCGCCCAGGGCAGCCCTCAGGTCCTTTACCAGCAGGGTGAAGTTCTTGGTGTCGTCCGGCGACGATGAAATACCGGCGCTGCTGCTGGTGGGATATTCCCAGTCCAGGTCTATGCCGTCCAGGTTGTATTTCTTGACAGCGTTCAGGCAGTTCTGGCAGAACTTCTTGCGATGGGTTTCATCGGCCGCCATTTCGCTGAAGTTGCCGGCCTCCCAACCACCCACGGAAAGGACCACTTTCAAGTTTGGATTGCTTTTCTTGAGGGCTGCAATGGTGGCCAGACGGGATTCTTTCTTGATGTCCAGGCTCTCGAAATCACTTTTGATGTGGGCGAAGGAATAGCAGATGTGGGTGAGCAGGGACGGATCCGGCAGGGTACTGTCCCAGTAAGTGGCATAACCCACAATGATATATCCTTCCGGTGGCGTTGCGGGAGTTTCTGTGTTGTTACCGGACTCCTGGGAGTTGCCCGGTTCCTGGCTTTCGCCGGGATTCTGGCTGTTTCCCTGGTTTTGCGAAGTGGACGGATGCGTATTGGGAGGTGTGATGACAATTCCCTGTACCGTCTTTCCGCAGGACACAAGAACGGATATGAAGCAAAGAAATGTGGCTAGTAACTGTTTCATATTTACAAAGTAAAGCATTGAACGAGTTTGATTTTTCACATTTTGCGCGAAAGTGCACACAAAATGCGCAATATCTGCTTTGCAAAAGAAAAAGGATGACTTAAAAAGCCATCCTTCGTGCGCGAAATCAGCGCTGAACTCGCCTGGCTAAATACCTGTTTTTCAAGGACTTATATTATCACCATCGCAAAAAGGTGTAAAATAGGTGTAAAATAAGGCCCTTTTTTGAGGGTTTTCGAGCCGATTTTACAACGATTCTGCTTTTGGGTTGCTTTTTTTAGGCCGCAAATATAAGCATTTTTTAGTTATGGTGTATGTCTGTTATGCGCCATTTCTCAACTAATACTTCCGCGACTTTTGCTCTTTTCTCCGACGATACTCATTATTTAGAATAGTATTACCGGTTATTATTCTATCAGAGAGTCTTCCATTGCGTGAAAAGAATCTATAACCATCATTTGGAGATGAGAAGATGATTAAGAAATCGTTAATCTTTTCTACGTGTGAAATAATGGGGCAATCACTATCATCATAAATACCGCGTGCAAACAGTGTATTATAATCAATATTCTGAGATGCAACTGGTGAAGACTTGTTGGTGCTTTTGTCTATAACAAATGCTGCAAGGTTTTGTTCCGCATATAGTTGGCCATAATTGGTTATGATTCTTCTATTGTGCGTTTTGTAGTAGGTCCTATCGTTCGGGGCTAGTGATAACATCTCAACATTAATAGTGTACTTTTTCCCCAGAGCTTTGATTCCGGAATACAGTTCATTAGAAAGGTACTCAAAGTGCTTTTCACTTACTTCGTAATACTTGTCTATTTTATGGAATTCTTTCTTTTCCATCCCTGGTGTAGAAAAGTCCGTCGCATCAAAACAAATAAGAATAGATACTGGAGTGGTTATTCTTTCCGGTAGTAAGTTGTTTATAATAGCCAAACAGTTATCTAATCCTCGTTTCGATTTAAACGACCAACATCCATTTTTATACACTCCTTCCGTATCTGTAAACAAATAACGATCAGAGATAATAACAGTGTTAACAGGTTCAATGTATTGACGTTTTACTGAATCAAAAAACACCTTCCAGCTATTGGTTTTTGCAAATGAAGTAGTTTTAGTAATATTACCTTTAAGGAGGAAATCAAGGTTGGGATTACTAACCGAACGACATAAAACCCCATAATTGTTTTGAATCATTTGCGTCGTTGCCTCGGGAAGATCAATTATGTATAATGCTGTCGGATCCAAAAGAACGGAAGAATGGTTCGTTTTAAGCGTTGCAAAAAGTTTTGGATTGGCTGCCACCTTAACATCTTGCCGACATAACATTGACAAGGGGTTCTCACTGTCGCGCATTATGACCATTAACTCTTGAGGCTTCAAATCGGTATATATGGTCCCAAGATACTCAGAAAGCTGATTGAGTATCTTCTTCAACTCAGAGTCTCTTGTTTTTAAAGCCGCATCAAGCGCGGAATATGAAATATATGCATTCATGTTCGCCTTCTTTAGCTATTCTCAATTTCATACAGCCCCAAGGTGAGGTTAGATGCAGCATCGAAGAAACCGGTTCCGAACTTTCGCGCAAAACGACCGGACAGAAGATACTTCATATCATAAGCCTCCTTGTCCCTGGGAATATAATAGACCACGAAAGGATTCCTTTCTTCTAGCTCCTCCTCATTCTTATACTTCTGTTTTGCTACAATCAACTGTGTGGCACGAATGAGGTATTCACTGTGGGTCTCTACAATAAAATGTAGTTGCAGTTTATCGAAATAATTTACTGCTGAGTATAAAATGTTAGCAATTATTGACTGGTATGCTGGGTGCAAATTGGCTTCTGGCTCCTCAAAGATGATAGTAGATATCGGTGTTTTCTTATAAAAAATAGAATCGGAAAAGTAATTTGAGGCCAAATTCATCAATTCGGTCTCAATACTAATCAAGATTGCTATTATCTGGAACACACCATAGCCTTGATCGGCAATAGGAGTACCTACAGTATCAGCTTCGTCACGAAGAATAGAGAGACTTACATTTCTACCATCTTCTCCTACGGACACATTGAGTGAATATCCCAATTTAAGCTCTTGAAGCCAATGGCTAATAAAATCACCAGGTATATAGTCCCTACCAATAACATCTTTCCAACCTTTAAGTGGAATGCTTTTAATCCGATTCTTTGCCTGTAGGAAGTGAGCAATGCGGCCGATAAACAAGTCATCTAATTCAAGACTAAACACTCGCCTTAGGGCGATATGGAAATTTCCAAGGTAATTCACCGAGTTAAATGTGCGGGGAATCATGACATCTTGAATCACATACCCAAGGAATTCTAGGTAAGCAGTATATATATAATGTGACGAACAATAGTTATCAACACCGTAGTCATCGGTGTTTATTCGCGTGCGCTCAATGATAGTACCATCCGAAACCTCATTTTTTTCACTTGCGGCCCATTCCCAATTACTCAAAAAACGATACACTTTCAAAAAATCAATTGCGGTATCATCTTTTTCACGACGAAGTGAAGTTGCTGACAGGGGTGTTGCAATACTATCAAAAGAAACAGCAGCATCATTCTTTATCTGTTCCAAGAGATTTTCATTATATCTGTAAAGCCCCTTTGAATATTTTCCGCATCTATTATAGAAAACATCTTGTCTGAAAGTCTTTTCTAAACACCGATAATAATCAATAAACTCCTCAAAGGGGCTTCTATAAAAGTCTTCTGCAAGTTTCTCGGCATATACATAGTCTTTGTATGGAAAGAGCCCCAAGTAGCCGTCTTTACGATTCAGTAAATTCTTTTCCGGGACTTTCCCCGAAACAGCCCGCAATAATTCACATACTCTTTCTTTGCTTAATCCCTTAGTTTTCTCCAAAATCGGGAAATAGAAAAGTATATCACTCTTCTCTAAGTGCTCAAATGAGTCAAACAACGAGTAACGAAGAATAGCTGTTTTTCCATAATGCGTCTTTTGAATAAGACCATAATTATCTCCATCATACGCACCATCGTTAAAAACTTGTTCCCACCCCAAGCGTTTGATTTCTTCATTAAACGCCCTTAATACTACTGTAAGTTGGTTATCAATATCGTCATGAGTACCTTCCGGCATATCCCCCAACTGTAAAAGCTGATCTTCAAGATAATGGACGTTGGATGAAATAAAGAACAGCTTGAAGGAATTCAATAATAAATCTAGGTTAAAATAATCAACAATGCACGCAAGATTATTCGGTACGACATTAATACGAAGAAACAACTCATTATCGCAGAATAACTCCAATTTGTCAAATCTTCCATTCCCATTATATTCTTCACCAGGCCTGAAATAATATTTACCGATGAAATGGTGTTCAGGCGCCAGAGAGCTATCGTAAGAGTATTCAAACAGAATAATTTTGTCGTCGGATGAATAATTTACAACGGAATTGTAATCGCCGAGTGTCAAGTTGGGACCACTAAGGTTTAATACTCCGGATAACAGGTTGATAATCCTATTTCCAGCCTTATCCTCACCAAGAAGAATCTGTCGCATATAATCTGCCAGGAGGATAATAGCCTTGGTCAACGAACTCTTGCCGGAACCATTTTGGCCCGTAAGCAAAGTGATTGGTTTGAACATGAACGTTGCACCCTTTTCGCCAAATATTCTAAAGTTCTTGACTGTAAAAGTATTTTCCATAATTATTCTCCTTTACTTATTTCCATCTATTGCCCTATCAACCTCAGCCTTCAACTCGCCATATCCTATACCATCTATTTCGTCTTTATTCCGTTCTTCTTCAGTATACCCTTCACCACAGCCAGGTCTGCATCATGATTTCTTACCAGCGTTTTCGAGGTGCCAAAATCCGTGTAGCTTATGACCACTAGCTTGATTCCGTGCTTAGGGAGTTCGGTTCTACGGCGCTCATCATATATCTCCCTCTGCTCACCCCTGGATACTCCGCTTACCGTCATTCGCCTATTAAAGAACTTCACCTCTTCTGTATGCTGACGCTCATAATACTCCACTACCAGATTCAAATCCCGGTAATAAGCATCCACCGGCAACGCTCGTCCTGTATCACCAACCAGGAAAGGGAACTTATACTGCTGCTCACCTACCTGCCCAAGCGCCTCATTACATAACCCGATGACATAATACTCATCAGATCCAGACCGTCCTGTGGTTTTAGTATTTTGAGTGGCGATTTTTGCTGGAGTATTTATGCTGGATACATTACGGGCAGGTAGATTTGAACCAATAACCTTGATAACGCCAGAATAAACTAAGCGCTGTAGATTCTGTACTGTATATGACATTCCACCGGCGACCTCACTCCAATACAAGCCAATACGCCGAATCTTACCACGAATACCCTTCTGTTTGTCTGCTGGGGCCTTCTCAAGTTGACGGACAAGTATCTCGATCTGTTCAAACTCCGCCTTTGTAAAAATAGTTCTTGCGCTATCTCTTCCCATAGTTAAACCTGCTTCTTAAAATAGGCCGCAATCTTTTCAAACTTACCTTTCGTCTCTCCTCCTCCATAACCGTGTGTGCTTTCAAAATCGCCTTCAATGTTTAGACCGATGGGGGTGACGCTGACTAATTCCCAACCTTCTTTCCCGAGGTCGTTAAAAGCCTTCTCAATCTTCTGGTCCGGCGTGAATTCCAGGATCTTGTATTTGAATGTTGCCATAATAATCTTAGTTTTTATTTCCAGCGTTTATTTTGTTCGTTAATTGCCGGTTCAAATCCCATTCCGGCCGCTTTATCTATCCAGTACTTTCCGGTTATTGGATCACGGGGAACACCATGCAACGTAGCAACTCTCCCTCAGAATAATGCTCCTTTGCAACGGCCTCATACTCCTTTCCCTCAGCGTCCTCCAAGCCGTACTCGTAGCTGCCGATTTTAGGTTTCACTCCCTTAATCAGCAACTTGTACTTCCCGGATACACCACTACGGAAAGGGCAGTCTGGTATGAGGTTTTCGGCGGACATTATTGCGAAAATCTTTCCACTCATACAGTTCGGTGGTTACTTTACCGGAAACAATGCGGGCACTCTGATTACCTTCCCGTTTTCTTCAACCCTGACATGCTTATCCGTACCGGAGGATAACCCTAAGAGATGTTGCGGGGCATATCTTTCCCTCATTTCTTCAAAGAGTGGAAAGACATCAGAAAATGAGTCATGATAATAGCTCTTCTGGGTATCCCATAGGGCCTCGCCTTCTTTTAGAAGGGATTCCAAATCATACTCAGTGACACCGTCCTCTGAGTTGCGTACTTTTTCAAGCCATAACTTCAGAGTGTAGTTCTCGAAACCTATAGAATCCTCCATTCCATATTCCGAGCAATACCAAGCTTCTTTTTGTCCAAGTGCTCTGACAATATCAAAAATATCATAGCGCAGCCATTGAGTGCCCGGTGGATATACAAGTTGATGATATCGGAAGCCATTAAACATATACCAAAAACCCTGCCCTAACTCAATATTTGCATCATATTCTGGCACCCAAATCTCTGGCAAATACTCTGGCCATTCTTCTTTCAAAGGACAACCATCACAATAATCATCATTCATATACGACATGACACCTTCAATCCGAAGGGTCTTCCTTAAATTATCAGCTATTTGATGTATGTATGCCTCTGCTTTTCGCTTATTCCTGACTTCGCGAAACTCACAAGGGATAATGATTCCAATATCTGAACCCATGGGTAAAAGCTTTTAATATGCGTTATGTCCTGGAACTGGATTCGAATAAACAGGTTATCTTCACATCAAGAAGGTGGCGTCAATGCTTACTATATAACTCTGCTCTTCTTGTTATTGAGGAGATTCCTCAGATTGGAAACTCTTCCCAAATATTTCGCCAGCATAATCACTGATAATGCGAAGGACCAAGGTGTTATCTATAATCTCTACAAGTTCCAGCATGGAATCAAAAATAAATCTCCTTCCAGGCTTTAGCCGGACCGTCAACTTGACATAGGGGCGCGTTTCGTTTTCCTCCATATAATCATAATCAATGGAGGCCTGAACATCTTCACAAGCGTCTTTATGGTCTTTAAGGAATGCTATCTTAGTATGTTCTGCAAGTTGCTCCAATTGCCCATATTTTTCCAGGAACTCCTCAATGAGCATCGTAAACATCACACCATCGGGCCTCAAGCTATCCGGCGAGAGAATATCATATCCGTCAATGATTGTTTCTGGAAACTTTACTTCATGCGTCGGAAGAGGCACAAGGATATAGAACATCTGTCCGTCGAGTTTCACGTCTGAAACAACTATACCATACTCCTTCTCAATAGTTCCTTTTACAAGAGCGAGAAGCTGTTCTTTTGAGAGTGCTGACATAAAGCTACTTGTTGCTGGTTAATTCCTGGTACATCTTGAATAGACGGGCGACGATCTCCGATTCAGTTGCGTCTTTCGGGAAGCCATAGGCTTCCAGTACTGCGGCATCATTGGCACGGTGGGCACGGCGCAGTTCTATTGGCATTGTTAACTCGTCGTATAAATCTGCCAGGCTGCTGTCCGGATAAATGGTACGAGCGTCGAGAATGGCCTGAGCGGTTTGACTTATCTTCTCTATTTGGGCTTCTGTCGGTTTCGGCCAAGGGAAGTTGTTGTAAATTAGAGTACCAGAGTACCGGTAATCGCTCTTCATTCTACCGCAGAGAACTCGCATCCATGCCATATGAACAACGCTTTCCAACACACCAAAGTGATATACAGTCGCATTGGGCACGATAATGGTATCTCCGGCAATAACGTCAGCACTAATAAAGCCTATGGGCAAGTATGCCCTACGCTCAGAAGAAGTGCGGGGAAAGAGCAAATAATCACTGTTGGGTTGACGGATTTCAGCGAAAAGGTGAGGTGTCTCTGCCCTTTTTTGAGTCTGTTTCTTACTACTGTTTAGGCGGTAATCCCTAACCCCTTCCAGCCGTTTTAATACCGCAGGCATTTTGCGTAATTCAGCCGGGGAACAATCCTTCAGCCATAAGCAGTAACGCTTCTTATTGTTGATGAACTCTTCTGGGCCAATGAAAGGACGGATGTAAGGGTTAGCCAGAGGCTCGTCTTTTATGAACGATTCGCGCTCTTCTTCTTTGATTACCAAGAACCCTCCATCCGTAGGGAACGAGCCAACCGCAGATAGTGGAACGTCTGAGATAGGATCGTGTATATCGTCAATAATGATGGATGGGGCATCCATTAGGTAAGCGTTGATGTTGGATGCAATAATGGGCTTCTTCTCCTTACCATCCGGATACAACACTTTCTCTTCACGAGGGGTTTTGCTAAAACCGATTATCACACAGTGGACGGCGGCTTTGTCATTGGCTTCGTTATTCCACTTGAATGTTGGATAGGCAAAATTGATGACATACCCCTTTGCAAAAAGGTGTTTCCATAAAGGAGGGACAGCGATGCCTTGACATATAGAATTGGTGGATACGTATGCGATTTCACACTTTGGATTGCAGTCAATATAATCTATAGCTTTTTTGTACCAGGAAGTCACATAGTCCAGGTTACCATAATTCTTTACTCCGGCAAATACCTCCGCCATTTCTTCCTTTTGCTCTGCGGATTGAAAACTCTTACCCACAAAGGGTGGATTACCCATGATGTAGTTCAACTCATTGGCTGGTACCACTTCATTCCAGTCCATCCGTAGGGCATTGCCTTCATGGATGTTGGTGTAGGTCTTCAGTGGCAGCGGGTCTAGGTTAAAGCCAACTATCTCGTCCGTCTTGGCCATCATCTGGGACTCTGCTATCCACAAGGCCGTCTGGGCGACTGAGCAGGCAAAGTCATTAATCTCAATACCGTAGAACTGGTCGATGCTGACCTTAATTGGATCTACCATTTCACCAATGATACGGTCGCCGCCATATATCACACGTAGCGCTTCATTCTCCAAACGGCGGAGGCTGGTATAGGATTCCGTCAAGAAGTTACCACTACCGCAGGCCGGGTCAAAGAACTTCAGTTTGGAAATCTTATCCTGGAAAGCGATAGCCCGTTCCTTTTTCGTCTTGGCGACTGATGTGGTTTTGATATCGGCCAACTCGGCTTTGAGGTCATCCAGAAACAGCGGGTCAATTACCTTATGGATGTTCTCAATGGAGGTGTAGTGCATTCCACCAGCCCGGCGTGTTTCAGGGTTAAGGGTACTCTCAAACACAGCGCCGAATATAGTTGGGCTGATAAGGCTCCAGTCGAAATCATCACTTGCCCGCTGGAGGATGAGAGAGCGGATTTCATCATCAATTCGTGGAACCTCAATCTCACCAGCAAACATTCCACCATTGACATAAGGGAACGCTGCCAGCTCTTCGTCCATATACTCATCACGGTCCTCAGGCTTGGTGTCCAGAACTTCGAACAATTCTATGAGGGCCTTCCGGAAATCCTTTGCCTCGAACTGCTGCATATAGTCGTGGAACATGTCTTTCCTCCCGAATATACCAGCATCTTCGGCATACAGACAGAACACCAGACGAACACAGAGCTTATTCAACGCCTTCTGGGACTCGGGGTTGGTGGGGTCTTTATACTGGGCTAGGATTTTATCGTACAGTATGCCCACGATTTCACCGGCCTGGATAGATACCTCAAGTTCTTTCTTCAGATGGATGTTCGTATCATCAACCAGGAATGAAAGCCGGTGATACTCCTTCTCCAAATCGGCCAGCTGAATCACCTCCGGCGGGTCATTTGGTCGCTCCATGTCGTGGACTTCGAAGGTGTTGAAGTTACAAGCGACAATCCACCTGGGAGCCATAGACAACGGAAGACCGGCTGCATAACGACGGCCCTGCTGGTAGGGGGTAAGCTCTTGGCCGTCGGACTGGCGATACTTGGCATTGAGGTCCACGTGGGACCCCTTCTGTTCAATCAGGACCTTGGTGGACGGGATATAGCCATCAATGAAGTCTGAGCCCTTTTCCTTGGTGATTGTCTTCACTGGAATCTCGAACTGAATGAACTGGGAGGGGTTGGTTATTCCTAAGACCCGTCCAAGCAGATCCATCCAGAAGCGAGCAGTTTCTCCCTTCTCGTAGCCCTTGCCGTTCCAGTCCTTAACGAACTCCTTTGCAGCCTGCCGTTGTTTAGTATCCGTAGCCATATGAAGCGAGTGAGTTTCAGTGTCAACCTCAAATATAGCAAATTTTTCCGGCTCAGAGAACCACACCGCCCAGAAAACGTTGAAACTCTTACTTTTGAGATTAACTTATACCAACCAGAAACAGCTCCCTGACACCGGCCCGAGGAGGGATACCGGAGTAATGTCAAAGCCGATTCAGACGCTCCTTGCCGCTTATGTCGACAACCTGGTAGCGGCTGAGTCTCTGGTTGAAGAAAGAGTGCCCGTTATGGAGAAAGCCTGCTATGGAGAGTAGGCTACGGGACTCTTTTTTTTCTCCTCCTATATCCCGTTCAACGCCTTATAATTGTGTAATCAGGGAGAGAGACCGAACTTGGCACCATTCTAACCGCTTTGCCGCCGATTCTTGGTGGAATTACATTGGTGCCATAACCTCTCCACAGCCCCCGTCCAGCAGTTGACCGGGGCTTTTTCTTTCCGGCCATCAACTCTTTAAGGCCTTATATGTAGAAAGATAAACATTTGAATATTAACATTTTAACTAACAACAACATTATGAACAAATTTATTGGAAAAGTTTATGGCCCGCTCGTAATCTTAGTGAATGCGGCCATCTTAGTAGACGTTGCTGCTGACCTCTATGCCCGTTGGAAGGCTAGAAAAGCAGCCAAACTAGCAACCGTCTCCACCGAAGAGGAGCCTGACCCCGAGGAAGAAAATGATGAGGAGTAATGGCCCGTGGAGATGATGTACTGAATTTAATAATAGCCCTGACCGACATGATAGGAGCAATCGCCAAGAACAGTAAGAAGATTCTGGCAATTGTCCGGAAGAAGGGAAAGGGCTTGAAAAAGAAATCATTAACAGAAACAAATACATTACTTTAACAATGGAAATAGAAAACAACGAACTTGCAGTCGTCCCCGTTGAAGGGAAGATTGTATCGGACACCGTTTTGAACTTTGAAGATGCTCCTGAGGCTGAGGCCGAAAACAGTGAGCATCCCAACTTCATCGAGTCCAACACTGAGGCTATCAGCATTGACGAGCTGGTAAGCCGTTGCATTGTTCCAACTTTTTCGGACAACACCCTGACTATTGCTCACCAGAACGCAATAGCCGCCGTGTACAAAGCCGCCGAGGAAGTATTTGGGGAATTAACCCCACCTGAATGCAGAGTATCTCACGCCATCAACGGCCGTGTAGCATCAGCCCTGCATAAACCTGCAAAGGACCTGACCGATGATGAAAAGACAGTCTTCTACCAGAGGATTGCATTCATCGCTCACGTCAAGTCCCTCACCCGAATCGTAGCCGGTCAAACTGTGGAACTTACCATAGGAATGTGCCGGGCTTACAACGAAGATAAGCTCTATTCACGACCTTCACCTGAAAAGTTCCGTCTTTTCGTTGGCTGGAAGGTAAGAGTTTGCAGTAATCTATGCCTGACTTGTTCGGGCAACTCTGGTTTGGTCGAGTGCATGACCGAAGCCGATATCTACCAAAAGGCATATCAGCTCTTCAGCAAATTCGACCCCCAGAAAGAAGAAACCCTGGAACTCCTGGAGAACCTCAATAACACCAGAATCTCCGAGAGCCAGTTCTGTTATATCATCGGCAGAATGCGTCTGTATCAGGCGTTGCCGAATGAAGTGCAGAAAACCCTGCCAGTCCTTGAGATTGGCGACCAGGCTGTGAATGCAGCCGTCCGTGGATTCGTTACCAACCCTAACTTCGGTCTGAAGGAGGGCGAGACGAGTATAACCACATGGGAAATGTTGCAGCTTTTTAACGAAGCCATCAAGCAGACGTATATCGACCGCTGGCTTGACCGTAATCAGAACTGTACAGACTTCCTACTTGGAATCCAGAAGGCCCTGCAAGGTGAAGACACCGAGGGCTACTCTTGGTTCCTCCAGTAAAACTGACTGAGAGGGATCGTTCACTTTATTGTGTGGGCGATCCTTTCTCTTTCTTATTGCCAAAAGCTATGTTAATCCTACTCATCGAATCCCAGCCCAGTGCCTTCGGGCCCATGGACTTTTTGTATGATACTGCTGCCGATGATATCATGGTGGCAGTTGATGTTCGTGATTATAAAGGACCTATCAACCCTCAGCTATCAGAAGCTCAGGTCCTGGTCTCATACCCAGACGATTTTGCCTGGATGTTCTCTCTCACTGGGGAGCAGCCTGATTACTATGGCTACCTCAGAATGTTTAACTATCAGGATTATTGCACCTGGATTAACCAAAATTCAATCTAATGGAAGAATATATCGAAAACACCCGTGAGTATGTGGCAGCAAAAGAACTTGAACATGCCATTAACTCCTTCGGCTGGAAACCAGATGTGTTTGCCAAATCCGTCCGCACCTTCCACAGAACACTCCAACAAGAACTCTTTCGTACCGTAATCGCCGTTATCAAGGAGATGGCAGAAGATGATTTCGGTACTGATGATCGCAACCAGGCCTCCCATGATACTGCCAAGGCTATCGTGGAGACTGGCGTGCTTGAAGATGCTTATTTACCCTATATCTAACAATTATGAAGAAACTTACTTTCAGAAAACACCCCGTGGAAGTTAAAGCTACCACCTACAGGAACAATGGAACACTGGCACTTATGCTTACCCACAAGAACGGGGACTTCGATGTCGTAACTGTCAACTTGAACAGTCCCATGCAGTCCGATTCAATGGCCTTCCTGGACACCAACAACTACCCGGACATCGAGAATTGGATCCAGAAGAATAATCTGGGACTGCCGATGTTCGTAACCGAGCGTAGTGGCTTCTGCACCTACCCTCTTTATACCCTGTTTGTATGATACTGATTGACCCTTGCCCGAGCTTGTGGCAATTGATTTTAGATTTATGGAAACTAATCTTCAAACATTAGAACAGCAACACAGGATGGCTAGCTACATCCTTGAGCTCATGAGATACTACCCGGCCGTGATTATGTCTTGGGGTATCGACAACAAAACCTACCGAATCGCTACTGATGAGGACGGTAGATGTGGTCTTGAGTTCCACGTTCAGGGATTCAAGCATACAGGAACCGTCCAAATCTTATATGACGAAGGTTGTGATACGTTCCTTTACCACCTAATCACGGATACAGGAGAAACCGTAAAAACCAGGACTGACATTTACCTGGACGAGCTGATTCCTGCAATTGATGATGCCGTAGAGAAAGTGGAAAACTACTCACAGCGGGTTATGGCAGAATATGGATTAGCCTAAAACCCAGAATCTCTCAGAAAGGGGGAATTGTGATTTTGATGTTGCAGTTCCCCCATTTTTTGTATTCAACCGTCCCAACCAATTTTTCTGACCTGCTATGGGTGGGGTTTTGGTATGGGGTTTTATCAAAGTTTAAAATGAATAAAACAGCTATCATCTACGCTCGTGTTTCATCGTCGGGCTCACAAGAATCACGACAGAACACCGAGCGCCAAGTAAAAGCACTTCTCACATACGCCCAATCCTGTGAACTTCAGGTAGAGCGTACTTTTGAGGAACACATCAGCGGAGCAAAGAGGAACTCTGAGCGATTAGGTCTCCAGGAATGCCTCCGTTATGCCAAGGATAATCAGATAGGGGTTATCCTTTTCTCTGAACTTTCCAGGGCAGGCCGTCAGATATGGGAGGTCCTGGAAACTGTTAAATACTGCGTTGACAACAAAATCAATATGTATTTCCAGAAAGAGGGTCTACAGCTCTTTGATGGAGATAAGGTCAACGGCGTGATGGCAATATATATTTCATGTCTTTCGTTCTGTGCTGAAAAGGAACGTGAGAATATTGCCTTCCGACTGGCACAAGGGCGGCAGCTTGCAATTGAGAAGGGAGTCAAGATGGGCCGGAAGGAAGGCAGCATCAAGACTCTGGACCAGTTGGCTACCGAATATGCAGCTGTAATTAAAAGTCTCAAGCGTGGGCAGACCATCAGGAACACTGCCAAGATATGTGGTGTTTCTATTTCGACGGTCCAACGCGTAAAGAAAGCGTTTAACTTATAAATAACTGATTATATGGAATTTATTAACAAAATTGAAATCGCCGGTGTGGTTGGAGCAGTAAATGTCTCCACTGTATCCGGCAGCAAGGTCGCCAGGTTCTCTGTGATGACCGAAAACAGCTCAACTTCTAAGGATGGTGGGCTTATGATTGAATGTACCTGGTTCTCTGTCTGTGCCTGGGAAGGAGGAAAGATAGCCGAGGTGGACAAGATACAGAAGGGCTCAAAGGTCTATGTCTGTGGCCGGGTGAGAGTTAGAAGGTACGTGGAGAGTGAAGGTAATGATAGGCAGTGTTGGGAGATAGTGGCAAATGATCTTAAGCTTTTGGAGGACTGAGCCATGAAGACGTACTATATCGATTACATTTCCAGCTCCGACCACGATGTTTGCCATGTGTGGACCGAAGCGAACTCTAAGGAACAGGCTGAAAGCAATGTCCGAAGTGAATACTGGGATATTGAGGAAATCATTAGCATCAGGAGGAAGTAAAAATGCCGAACTGGTGCGAAAGTGTATATGTCATCGAGGGTCCCAAGGAGGATCTGGATGCATTGGACAAGATTATGACCTCACTTAAGCAGATGGAGAAGCCGTTGGTCGAAAATGGCTTTGGGGTCTGGTGGTGTGGTTGTATTGTTGCAATTCTCGGTGGGAACACTCAGGAGATTTATTGCCGGGGAGAAGTAATCGACTACTCTTACGAAGCTGGCGTTATCAAGATGCAGATTGAGAGCGCCTGGTCAGAGTTGAGAGAATTCCGGCTATTCCTCCTAAAGAAACTGCCGAAACTCAAGTTCTATTACCAGTCAGAGGAACCAGGGATGTGTGTCTTTACCACAAACGATAAGGATGGACGCTATTTCCCTGAGAAATGGCTCCTGGACTATAATGACGAAGCTAAGAATCTCTACATCTACGAATACTTCAAAGATCTCCCGGCCGTTATCGAGTATCTCAAGAATAACGGCGTACTGACCAAAGATGTGTTTCCGTCTAAGGGAGCTATTACCGCCGCTTTGGATGAGATGCAGGAGGAACGGCCGGATGATATCTCCTATATGCTGGAGGAATTCGTGCTTGTGGATAATTAATTATGTGAAAGAAAGGGATTCAACATCCCTTTCTTTTTTTGTTGCTCACACATGTTCCAAGGCCATATAAAACGCATTATCAGAATATTTTATTATATTTGTCTTTGTCATCCGGAGAGAAATACCGGAGACGGAAGGCATTCATTGCTCTATCCAAACTTGCGAATTCTGGAAAAATTACGTGGGGGTAGAATATGAATAGCCAAGCCTTGGTATGGACTAACCCTCCATATAAGGCTGGGTTATGAGTATATTCGAGTATTCCACTACCGGTTTTCCAGAGCCTGCAAGTTGGTATGAGAATGGAAAGTTCCCAGCCTTCTTTTTATGCGGCCGTATCTGGGAACTGACGGCACGGAGGCCACGTATGAAACACTATTCTATTATATTGGAAGCACTTCTTGCATCCTGTTTCTTGTTTGCATGTACCCAGAAGGAGGAAGAAATACCTGTTTCATCTGTGGCGATCAGTCAACCCGCGGCAGAAATGATTGTAGGTGAAACTGTAAAGCTTTCTGCATTAATTTCTCCTAGTAACGCCACGGACAAAGATGTAATTTGGGCATCTTCTAAACAGTCAGTTGCCACAATTGATAAATCGGGTTTAGTTACAGCAATTGCGGAAGGAACCTCAAATATAACCGCTACTGCCGGTGGAAAGACCGGAACATGTTTGGTTACAGTCAATAAGAGAGTTGTAGAGGTTTCTTCTATTGAATTAAACAAAAAAGAGCTTTCTTTGGTTGAGGAGGAAGAATTCACATTAGTTGCCACGGTAAAACCAGATAATGCAACAGAAAAGACCGTTACATGGACGTCATCAGACTCATCTGTGGCTACAGTTGAAAATGGAAGGGTTGCGGCCATAAAGCAAGGAACGGCATCTATTACCGCAAGGGCTGGTAATAAGTCCGCTTCATGCGTCGTTTCAGTATCAAAGAAGGTTGTTGCCGTAACAGAAGTGCTTCTCGACAAAACATCACTTTCTTTGGTTGAAGGAGATGAAGCGACTCTTACGGCCACGGTGAGACCGGACAATGCTACCGACAAGACTATTACCTGGAGCAGCTCTGCCCCCACTGTTGCCAAGGTAGAGAATGGCAAGGTTGTAGCCGTCATGGGCGGTTCAGCCACAATCACCGCTAAAGCTGGCGACAAGTCCGCTACTTGTTCTGTTACGGTACAGCAGAAGGTAATTGCCGTTACATCTATCAGTCTCAACATAACGTCATTGTCTCTTACGAAAGGTCAAAGTGAAACACTTGTCGCAACGATAGAGCCTGATAATGCAACAGATAAGACAGTTACGTGGACGACCACCAATTCCTCTGTGGTTACAGTAAAGAACGGGCAAGTAACGGCCAAAGGGGGAGGATTCGCGACCATATTAGCCAAGGCTGGCGACAAAGAAGCATCTTGCTCTGTTACGGTCTCTGTCCCAGTTTCATCTATCACGTTGGATAAAGAAGAAATATCTATTGTCGAGGGAGAGACTACGCAATTAACAGTCACCATCTATCCTTCCGATGCAACGGACTCTAATATTAGTTGGACATCAACCAACACATCAATCGCTACGGTTTCCCAGGACGGTTTAGTCGTAGCAATCAAAGAGGGCGAGTCTATGATTGCAGCCACAGTTGGTGGAAAAACAGCACAATGTAAGGTCTTCGTATCAAAGAAACCAACGCCAGTCGAAGAGATTACATTAAATACTACGAAGCTAGAGCTCAAAAAAGGTCAGTCAGTCACGCTTGTTGCCACCGTTAGCCCTCCAGACGCAACAGATAAGACAGTTACGTGGACGACCACCAATTCCTCTGTGGCTACCGTAGATCAAAGTGGGAAAGTAACTGCTATTAAAAGTGGCACGGCAGTTATTATGGCCAAGGCTGGAAATGAAACTGCTGGTTGCGAGGTTAGTGTCTCAACACCCGTAGAGAGCATCTCTCTTGATAATACATCGATCAATCTAGAAGAAGGCCATACTATGACGTTAGTGGCCACCGTATTTCCGACAGATGCGGATGAAAAGGCTGTAATCTGGGAATCTAAAGAAACATCGATCGCAACGGTAAACTCTAATGGTCTGGTCACTGCTATTAAAGAGGGCCAAACGATTATTACTGCCTCTGCCGGAGGACATTCTGCCACGTGTACGGTTGTGGTGTGTAAGGAAACTATCCCGGTAACAAGCGTTAGGATAAATAAGTCGATAATTACCCTCTTGGTAGGAGACACATATTTGCTAGAAGCAACTGTTATGCCTGACAATGCGACGGATAAAACAGTTACATGGACTAGCGAACACCCGGAAATAGCCACCGTGGATCAGGAAGGCAAGGTGTCAGGCATAAATGGAGGAAGTGTTCTCATTACGGCCAAAGCAGGAGATAAAGAGGCCAAGTGTACTGTTATAGTAAGAGTTCCTATTACGGGGCTTGACCTAAATAAGCACACCATGTATTTATCATCAGGGCAAAGTGAAACATTATCGGTGATATTCTCTCCGAGCGAAGCCGAAAACTCTTGGGTTGTCGACTGGGTATCGTCAAACCCTTCTGTCGCTTCTGTTGAGTATGGCAAGGTAACCGCTCTGAAAAGTGGTACAGCAGAGATTAAAGCGTACATTGCTGGAACTGAATTTGAGAGTACATGTATGGTCTATGTTGATTCCTATGTCGAATCTATTTCTTTAAACCATTCTACAATCCAGTTGAGAAAGGGAGAATCAACACAGATGACTGCGGAAGTTCTTCCAAGTGGCGTTTCTGCCGAAATAGTTTGGGGTAGTGAGAATGCTTCTGTTGCTAGTATTGATAGTAATGGACTTCTTTCTGGAGTCTCTAGCGGTCAAACTAGAATCTTCGCTACCGCAGAAGGAAAAACCGCCTATTGTTCCGTTTCGGTCATAGAAGTGCCACTAACATCCATGAGTTTTGAAAAGGATAAATATGTTTTAATTGTCGGTTCGACATACACTCCTAAAGTCAAGTTGAATCCTGAGAATACAACAGATTCGATTACAAAATGGACTTCATCAAACGAACAAGTGGCAACAGTAAACAAAGGCGTTATTCATGCATTGTCTGTTGGAGAGTCTATAATAGAAGCCATTGCATCAAATGGGAAAAAGGCGTCATGCAAGATAACCGTCAAGGAAACAGCTGAAGGAGAGCATGAAGGGATTGATATAGAAATATGGGATTAATACTAGAATATGATGAAAAAGATTCTGCAAATAATACTCGTCTCCTTTTGTGCGACCCTATCGTCGTGTATGAGGGAAGATACTTCTATATTACAAACAGAGAATTTCAATAACGTTTTATTATATACATTTCATGCCTATAATGGTGAAAAGGAAGATACTAAGACGACCCTGACCAATGGAGGGCGTGATATTCTCTGGGGAGCGAAGGACTCTATTAATGTGTTTATGGGAGCCTCCGCATCATCGCGTTTTATATCTGATAATCAGTCGCCAAACAATTCTGCAGATTTCTCTGGAGCTTTTAAGGCTATAAACTCAACTGGCTCACCTGTATTTTGGGCAATTAGCCCTTACCATAAGGCTAACACTTGTGATGGGGAATCTGTTAAAGTGGTTGTTCCAGGGATACAACGCGTATCCCCCGAGGACTACGACTCGCGTTCTTTTATTTCTATCGCTAGAAGTGAAGACAATAATCTATTCTTTTATAATGTTTGTGGTGGTATTTCTTTTAAGATTAAGAGGCGCGATATCGAATCTATTACTATTAGAGGGAATAATGACGAGGTCCTCGCAGGAGGTGTTCGAGTAAGCTTTGACAAAGATGGCAAACCTGTTATAATTGACGAATTTATGCCTGTCAAAGAAATTATTGTAGTTCCAGAAGGGAAAGCGTTTACTGTAGATGCGTATTACTATGCCTCAATACGTCCACAGTATCTGTCCTCCGGTTTTACAGTAATATTCACATCAAGTGTTACGAATGAACAAGTGGAAAAAGTGTATCCCTCACCTGTGACAATAAAACGATCCGTGTGGGGACAATTATCAAACATTGACAAGGATATAGATTTTGAATACGTTGACTTGGGGCTTAACGTTTTTTGGTCATACAAAAACTTTAGAGCCAATTCCTTTAACGAGGATGGAAAATACGTTAAAGGTGGAACAGCTAAAGTAGACTCTTTATATTCCCCTTGGTTGCGTCCAACCAAGGATCAATTCCAGGAATTAATCAAGAACTGTCATTTTGAGGAAACTCAAGTTGATGGCCAATCTCTTTTGAAGGTAGTAAGTGATGTCCCTGGATATGAAGAAAAGTCCTTGTATTTCCCATATTCTGGATATCAACGCACTGATGGTACATTTACGAATGTCGGAACAGCTTGTCGAATCAATACATCAACATCGTCAGGATACAATGGTCTGTATAAAGCATTCGAGTATATTAAAGGAGGTTCCGAAGGAGCTCAGATAAAAGATCTCAATCCCGATTTTAAAACCCCCGTTCGCCCTGTTGTTAAACAAAAGGGTTACTCAGATTATGATTATCCAGACGAGCTCCGCATGTATAGTACAGACACCTTAAATTTGAGAGAATACAACAAGAGAGTCAATGATGATTGGAAAGGTTTTCCCTTCTCAATATCCCCCTTCTCTCCAGACGCAAGCTATTATGTATCTGATCCATCCCTTGCGGAGGTACAAAAATATAACACTGGGATTCCGTACATTGTTCCCAAACAAAAAACAGGAACTTTTCAAATTAGGGTCGTTAATAAGTATGGTTTTGCCGATGTTAAAGACGTGACGATTATCGATAAACTAATTGAATTGGAGAAGTTGTACTTTAGCATGAATCCCCACGCCAGGATACAGATTACAGGAGTGTATTATCCCAAAAAGGGTGTGATTGAGGACTATAATTGGCGTGTTTCAGCGGGATTGAATCCTGATAAGAGTAGAGATGATTATTATCTCGATCACATTATTGCTCGCTTTTGGGTTAGTAGTAACACATATCACGAAACTGTAATTAACGACATTGATGGGACCTCCTATACTTTAGATTTTAATCTTTATGATAGCCATTCATTAAGAATAGAGCCATCCTTTGCGGACACAGAATTAGTATGGGAGTCTTTCACGATGAGTGGCAAGCCGTCAAATGTGGTAAACAGTGAGGGACTCGCAACATTTACATATTCGGGTGTTTCAAGTGACTACTGGGGTGGCTTCGGGTGGAAAAATCCTACCTTGTCAAATACTACTCAAGAAGAATTATTTAAATATGATTTGGTGGTTACATCTGATAATGGGCTAACTGCTTACTCTGAACTGTGGTTTGGTTTGTATATGCATAAAGAACCTAATGACAATCCCCGTAAATAGCTGTAAGAATCCTCCTTTCTCTCAGCAAAGTAACAAAAATCAGCAGCATCTGGACTTTATGTCTGGGTGCTGCTTTTCTATTATCCATCAGTATATTCCAGTGATTTAAGGCTACTTTCAATATCATCTTTCAGACGCTGCAAAGATCCTAGTTCACCTTTGAGCCTAGAGAGTGCGTCGTAATTAATAGTTAATAAATACGTCGATATGGTCCAGATAATTGTCCGCATCGATACTTTTAATTCTTGTCCCATGATACTTCTTGGCCATGTTCCTCATGTCGCGCAGGAAGTTTTCTTGGACACCCCAACTGATGATATAAGGTCCAGGGTGGTTCTCAAAGTCTGCCTCGGTTCCTGTCTGATAGTCCGTACCAAGGAAGATGTTCATATCCCAGGCGTTGATAGTTTCATTACAGTCTGACCATGGTTTTGGATCCTGATACCAAGGACCATATCTCCGCCAGATTGTAAACTTGAACTGTCTTTCGGCAAGCTGGGCAACCTCAAACTTAACCTTATCCTTACCCAGCCAGCGGTCAAGTCGCAGCTGTCCAAGGAGTTCTATGCCGGATGGAGCAAGTGAGTTCGTCTTATACAACTCATCAAACAATACGATTTTTATCCCGCTCATACTTCACCCTCCTTATTGCTTTTACTGGTTCTGGACGTGATAATGAGCTCCACACCGTAGTCTTCCTTCAGGTGTTTCTTCAGTTGGTAGTAGGAATCGGCTTTCTTCCTTTTCCTGTCCAGTATACCCAATAGTTCCCTCAGTTCAATCTCGATGGTCATGCCGCTTGCAATACCACCTATATGAGCTGCCAAGACTTCGATTTCCTCTTCCACTGATAGTTGCGGAATGGGGGTCTCGGAATTGCTGTCCTTCACGGAATCAGCCTCTGTAATAATCGGCTCTGTTTTGATGTCTGTCTTTCCTGAGCCGAAGAGGGAAGACATCAGTTCTTTTATCATATCTAAAACGGTTTAAAAGTTATTTCTCAGACGGACCGAAATCTATACTGTCCGTCCTTTTAGATAAGAATTTCAAGACACGGGAATGGCTAAAACACACATTTGGATAGGTGTATATTGCTTTTCATCATGATAGTTCATAACTTTGCATACCAACAAACGAACAGATGGCAATGGAAAACAAAGACAAATACATCATACCGAAAACCGAGGTCCTTGAATTACAGACAGAGGGCGTAATTGCTGAAAGCAAATATGACCCTAGTAGTGGTGCTGGTATAGATTAATGCCCTTTATTCACCGAACCAGAAAAAGAAAACCATCCTCGAAACGGTTAAAATTGCCGCAGGGGATGGTTTTTAATGTAAACTGTTGATATTGAGTTGCTCTGTCAGAATTAATAACTATAACTAATTGTGTCAAGGAATGCGGGGATAGGATGTTTCAGGGGTAGGCTCTGGGGGTAGTTTTAGTTATAGAATCCGGTATCCATTCTCCTTATGTCCGTCAATTGAGAGCTGTGCCGGTTTACAATACATCCATTCCATATTGGTAAGATCGGATGCCTTTGCTGTCTTATTCATACCAAGAGAATTATAGATTGCCTCCAATGTGGACTTTATCTCCTTGAGCGTATAGAACTGTCCGTGAACAAAAGCAGAGGTGGTGGCATTCTTCAACAAATCCTTGTAATCCCGTGTATCAAGTTCTCTCTGTATCCGGGCTTCGATATAAGAACAACGTCTAATTCTATCCGGACCAAGTTCATTATAATACCGCTTTATCTCTATCGGTATCTGTGGCAGTAGATCCAGGAGGTCTTTGCATTCGGGATGTGCGTCAATGGTATCACAATACAACTTCATGCGAACTTCGAACTGTCCACCAAATGCCTGTAGGAAAGCTTTAACCACGGGATTGTCCACCACTGTATATGTGGTTTCATCAATAACAGTCATCACCTGGCAAGAGTTAATGTATTGGTTATTTCTCATGTCCCAGGCTCTGATTTCATTGTACATGGCTAGTTCATTGAAGCCGACTGTCCTGGTTCCATCAACCCTATCATCTGAAACGGACACAAAGTTGGTGGAGTAGTTGTCTACTTTCTGTTTTATCCGGAGAGCCCCTGCCATATCGTCTTGGAGAAGTTTGCTACTCTGATTGTAGGTATTAATCCATTCGTTCGTTACTGCTATCTTCGTACTCATATCTGCCTGGAACTCTTCTTCCGGTTTGGTGATAGAGCTGGCAAGGGTTTTATAGTAGAAGGTGGCATCAAATCGGAATGGATTATCCTCCCTACGCTGCCGTCCCATAATCTGCGGAACATCAATCCAGATATCAAGACCAAGATGCTTTAGGTTGATGTCGCTGAAGATGTATGTATAAGCGCACGGGGAATAGAAGTCGGTTCCTTCAAAAGAGCAACGTGTGACGAATGTGAAGGTTTTGTGCTGCTGACCATACTTCGGCGCTCGTCCAATAGTGAATCCAAGTTTATTACCGTCATCATCTTCTATTTTTGATATCCGGGAGTAATTGTCATCTGTCCGAGCACATATGACATTGGTATTATCGGGTGTTAAGCCATTGTCCTTGATGATATCGATAACTTGTTTCACGTCGTTCAGAAAGAATACGGCTTCAGTTGCATCATACTCCTGTCCTTGATACATCTTCCTCTCAAAGCAGCCTTCGTTGAAATAACGCTGGATAATATTTGAAGCTGTTTTTCCGATAGACTGCCGATAGTATGGGAGAGTCTGAATATTGGCCGTGTGATATGCTTCCGGTGGCCATAACAGCTCCACTAACGGTAGATTCTGAAATGCCGTGATCTGGTCAAGATACTGTTCTAGGCAGGGGGTGGCAGACAGGAAGATGACGTTGTTGGAGTGTTTAAGATTCTCCATAACCTCCATTTCGATAGGTCCACGATAGGCAGCATCAGTCATCAGTGTCTGGAACTCATCGACCACAATCCTGAATCGATCGAATATGCCTTCCTGTGTTAATCGTTCTGCCACATATTTGAAAGAGTCGTAGGTGACAAGGATTTTCGGGACGAGATTGCTGAAAGGATTACCCAACTCCGTTTTCCGAATATAATCCATCATCTGATTTTGTAATTCTAATACACTGCTTCTTCTGTCATCGGCTCTTCGGAACTCATGAACCTTGCCAATAAACTCCGGATCATGGGCCTTACAATCAATAAGCAAAACACGTGGACAGAGAATGATAGTGTAGTAGCCATCACGAAGTACCATAGTTGTAGCACCACATCCAGTCAGCTTCTTATCAAGTATGAAGCTGCCTGCTGGAAACTGTGATTCAACTAAAGCTCTGAATGTGTCCAGATGAGATACACCTGGAATAATAATAGTTTGTTTTTTCATGATAATTTGATTTTAAGTAGATTGAACATTATTGAATACACCAGATGAAGGGGACCGGATGACTGAATGGAGGCCTTGAATGATATGTAATGTGGCCTTAAGAATTCATACATAAGAAGATACAACAAGGCCAATTCCATTCACTCGTTTACGAGTCCGCTATGGCCTAAGCGTAAGCGAAGGTCATAGGGGTAATGAGTTTTACTGATGGGGTATTCGCTTACGCTCATAACCCATCTCGCTACGCTCTCACACCATTCATGTACTACTTTTTTTCCTTTAGTAGGCAAATAATGGTGTTTATTAATGTAGCGGACCAAACTCAGCGTAATTTTTAGTACATCAGTCCCTATCATCAATTCTGGGTTTCCTAATTTCTTTTCTAGTTGTTTGATTATTAACCTTTTCATCCAATAATTAGGAAATCAAAGGGCATTATTCCGGTTTTTGCCCATTTCAGATTTGGCAAAAGAAAACAGGCCTCAGATCTCTCCAAGGCCTGCAAAATCAATCAACCAACATTCCCAAAGTACTTCTGTCTCCACCACTCCTCCTCATCGGCATCTTCATAGGCGGCATCAAACTCTGGCATCATACACTCATCAATACTCTCCTGATCATACCACTTACCCAGAATCTTCCTTGTCATCTCCCGTGCTGTCTCATAATCAACACAAGCCCTCTTCGCCTTTTCTCCCAGGTACTCAGCATCACTCTCTCCGTTGTCCGTGGCTTTGAGGTATTCTTGTGTACGCTTCTCAATCCAGCTACCAAAGATTCTCATAATCGCCCGGTCCTGTTTTTTCCTAGCATCATCTCCACCACTAGCTTGTTGATGGAGTCTGTTCATAAAGTCATCTACATTACTCATAATCTTAATCTTCATCATTGGCCTTGGTAGCATTCTCAAACATCTCCCAAGGCAGGTTCGTAAATAGATAAATAGAAACCTGATCCTTGTCATCCCAGTACTCATCTTCCGAAACAATTACATACTCCTCACCGAACAGTTGCAATAGATTCCGTAAGAAGATTCGTTTAAGTCCAAAAGCATCAAGGTCTCCGTCAAATACAAAAACACAGTTCCCTTCTTCTTGATAAATGGTGTCCGCAATTGAATGGATGTCTGATTTTAAAAGTTTTAAATAATTCATGTCTCTTTTAATTTTTAAATAAGGGAATATGGCTTCTGTATGGAGGAATCAAGCATTTTCACTATCTTCGCAATATGGCAGACTACTACAAACACTTCAAAGGCGGCAAGTATAAGCTCCTGGGTATTGCAAAGGATAGTGAAACTCAGGAGAAGATGGTCGTATATCAGGCTCTCTATGGTGAAGGTGAGATGTGGGTTCGGCCTTATGATATGTTTTTCGGGACTGTCGAGAGGGATGGTAAAGTGATGCCCAGATTTACCAAGATATCCGAAGAAGAAGCACTGGGTAATGAGTAAATGAGTTAGATAAATCGGAATTTAGCGGTAAAGAAATGAAAACGTTCATTATTGTTTGGTTGATCGTTATGTGGCTGGTGTTAATCGCTGGCTGGGTGTGGTCTTATCTCGACAAAAGGAACGAGAAACGTAAGAAGGCTCCTATGATTCTTATTGCGATCGGCAGTTTTATGATGGTTGTTCTTTTTTTGATTTTGCTGCGAATACTTAGGAAATAAATTCCAATTTATCGACCTAATGACACTCCCAGAAGCAATAGTGTACCTTCTCGCTTCATCCAACCACGGCATGAAGACTGACGTAATTGCCCGACTGATTAATGAGAAGGGTTTGTATCAGAGGTGGGATGGAAAGCCGGTGGATGGGAAACAGGTCTATGCTTGCGTTATGGCCCATCCTGATACGTTTGTTAAGAGTGAGGGTCTAATTCGGTTGATGATATAGCCTATGTTAAGCGTAAAAGAATGCCGCCGAATACTGAAGGAAAACGGCTATGAGAAGATTGACGAAATTACAGACGAAGAGGTTCTGGAGTTGCGTCACTTATTATATCAGTGGGCCGAGTTGCAGATAGAAAACGAGGGAAAGATGTGCTCAAAACAAGTCGCCCCTAAATGAGCAACACCCTGGCACAAGCTTTTCGTACCTTTGAGCCCATGAAGCCAGAATACCCACCATTGCCAACCGAAATTCCTGACTATATACTGTGCAGGAAAGAAAGACCGTCCTACTATCCACGGCCAAAAAGAGAGCCCAAAGATACCGCCGCAACCTTCCTTCATTCCAACCTAGAGGAAGCATTATTGGCGGCGAAACGTGGGGCTCGGAGTAATAGTGGCCGGTGGTTTGGACGGGAAAATGGAGGTGATGGTTTTTGTGTGTATGAAGGTGGGAAGGTTGTGGAGAGGCATATAACAAAAAAAGGAGCAGGGACCGGTTAAGTCTCTGCTCCAATTTCTTCACTAACCCCCACTTACTTACTAACCTTAGTGGCTTAGTGTATTTTATAAAACTTTGAATATCAGCGCATATCCACACTAAGCACACTAACTCACTTAGTGCGCTTGGGCGGTTTTCCACGAACAAGTAAATCATTGTCTGCGGCGTAATTGTTGACCTTCGCCATGATAGTAACGTCGGTGCCATTACCAGGGAAAGCTTTACTCAGCATCATATATGACCAAAGCTTGTTGGTCCCGGGGACATTCTGGTGGTAAAGGTCATACAGTTCTTTTGGAGATAACATTCGGTCTTGTGTTTCGCTGCCGCTGTTTCCACCTGTAGTATTCACCTGCTCCTTCTCACGATTTTGACGTATGTGTTGGTTCATTATCTTACCAAAGCGGTGCAGATAACGTTCCATGCAATAGTCAGCCAGATACAAGGTGAAATCTACAACATTCTGCCGGGCGCCTTCGCTTTCTTCTTGAGGCTGGTCATATAGCATATGCAGGACCATGGCGAGGTGGAAGGCAATGGCAGCTTCTCTACGGGCGGCAGCTTTTCTTGCAGGGTTGTTTTCCTCATCGGCAAGCTCTCCCTGTTTGCAAATCCAACCAGCAAGGGCCTTCTTTACATATTCAAGGTCGATGATGGTTTCAGGGCAGGGAGTATCATTTCCAATCTCATTATTGTAGCAGTAATTCCGTCTCCATTCGTCAATTCGATCCTGGATGTACTCGAGTTCTTCACCTTCAGGATAGTCAGGCTCGTTTTCTTCCAGGTTGTCATTTTCAGGAATGGCGGACCAGCAGATTCTTTGAGCCGTACCATCTACTTCCTCTCCTGCAATGAACCTATCTACGGAGGTGGGGGTGCCAGTGAATGTGTAATTAAGGTAAACACGGAAACGGCCATGACGGTTGTTCTTGGTCATGGTATTGTACTCCACCTCGTCGTTGTCAAAGGCGCAGCGTAAGTGCTCATAAGAAAGGCCACCACTCTTTTTCAGCTTGTCTGCCACATGTGAAATCTCGGGATGGAACATGTACATATGCACACCATTATTGGCAGCAGTAGCCTGAAAGAACTTTGCCGCCGAGATGGTAATACCAACTATCTGGATGATACCACGCCCATCATCAGCAGCGTACTTTACATCGTCATCCACTTTTACTCTGGAGAACAAGATGTCGAACAGGTCCTTGAACTTGCCCTTCCCGGCTCCAGATAGCGCCTCGATGATGACCTGGATGCTTGGTGAGTGCATCTTTCCATCCAGATACTTGGCCCTAATTCTTGAGAAGCAAATTGCACCTAGCATGGCAAGGGCGTGCAGCAACATGGCCACTGCATACCCTCTAGGAAAGCTGCCAATAATGCTCCCCAATTCGTAGGGAAGTCTCTGTAGGGATGGCATAGGGTGGCTCTGATGAAACGTGTCAATCCAGCCTTTCATATCCCCAGGCTTATTGCCATTGTCATAGCCTGGCTGGTTGTCGTTGCCATCGCTACCATTATCCGTGATGGGGGTCCTGCCGTTACCACCGAATATTTCCCCGAACAGCATTTTACCAATCATGCTGCCAATTTCGTGGCTCTGGTCAGTCTGCTTTAGCATACCATAAGTAGAGGAAGCTACTATACCTGCGCGTTGCATCTCGGAGGCAGTATTGTTTCCAGTTCCCTCAAGCGTGAAGCCTCCATATTTTACCTTGAGACGCTTGGGGTAAAAGGAGCCCCCGTTCCCTTTACGGGACGGGGCTCCATTGAAGGGTTTGTTGGACTTGGTCATTCTCTTACCTACGGTTACGGTAATACTGATTCCTTCTCACTGTGTCAGCAAAGTCGGCATCAAGCTGTTTCACGTAGTTCCGCGTTTCGCTCCAGTCCTTAATACACTGGCCTGGGGCATCACCGATTAGGCCGATGATGGCGGCAATTGCTGGGGAGCATGCTCCGATAGCAAAGAGATAAAGCAAGCGGATTTTCCACTTGGGGGTGTTGTCCTGTTGGACCCGCTGGTTCTGTTTCTGAACCGTTTCTTGTTTGTTTTCTTCCATAAGGTAGAAAGTTTTAAGTAATTAATAGTGTATATCTGACAGCTTCTAAGCCTCCATAACCCAAGCCATCACCTTCCCATGCAAGCTGAATGGAGGGTTGTCAATCACTGCATCGCAGGCGTTCTTGATAGCGGTGCACTCCGGAGTATCAAAGGAACCGCCCTGGGTGAGGCGTGTAACGGTGGCCGTTTTGCCGTCATAGTCATATCTCCAAGCACCCTGGCCATTATCTATGCACGTGGCTGTGTAGTGTTTTAAGCCAAGTTCATCATAATTGTCAGTGAAGTACTTGCAGAATTCAGAGTACCGGTAGTCGGAGAAGGGGGAGTAAACCCATAACCCCTTCATCTCTGCCTTGTGGTGTGTCATCATCGCTTCGATGTCGCAGCGACGCGTGTAGAACTCGTCGTCCTTCTTTTTACGAGCATTGTGTAAATTCTTGTTTTTACCCATAGGCACTTTCTGTATAATGATTCTGGTATAGGCGTTTTTCCCATTTATCTTACCCTGGAATCCGAGCCTGTATATGCCATCAGGAGTGCCATATTCTCCGTTTAGTATCCCCAGAATCCTATACCCTGGAAGCTGGTTCCCAAGGTAGGTTACAGGAACACCCATTGGGCCATCATAATCTGCCGGAATCTCACTAAGCCTACCTACCTCAATAGCGTCATAGTTGTCATACTTTGGGTAGCGGGCAGGATTATCATGGTAAGACTTTGTGGGCATCTTGGGCTCTTTATGACCAACACCATCCCCGGGGAGGTTTGTGAGCCACCTGGTTTTGCCTTGGAGTTTGGTGGTTTCAGTGCCATCGGGGAGAATAAAAATATCCGGAGCAATGTCATCGAAGTGCACCTCCCCATCCTTGAACATAGGGAATACACACTTGGTCGCGCCAGCATTTTTATCGCAGAGAAGTATAAACTTTTTCATACCTCATTTAGTATTGATCTGGTTGGCGTCTCGAAAGGCTAGGATATCGCTGCGGTAGTAGAGGGCTTTCTTGGAGCCTCTCATAACCACTCTGAAGCACTTCCTGTCACGGTAGTTTTGCATGGTTCTCGGACAGCATCCAAGAATCTTGCATGCCTCCTTTGTCCCTATCAGCTGATCCTCTTCATGGGAGTGGATAGATGTGCTTATTTGGCATCTATCCCAAGCTTCCGCCACAGCTTTCTTAATTAGCATCTCCAGCTCAGAGGCTTTAATTATTATGAAGTTTTCATTATCCATAACTTGACAATTGTTTCGCCTGCAAAGGTAATGAAAAATCAATCAAAAAACGAGTTAACTATTTGAATATAAGCCACTTACAATAGTATTGGAGAGCTAAAGAGAGTAATGGATAGTAAAGGATTTTTGGGGTGATGATGCGGAGAGTAATAAGTTTTGGGCATAAAAAAACCACCCAGTGGGTGGCAAATCTTGAGCAATCTTACTCTTATTTTTTCTTCTTTACAGGAAAATCCTCCGAAATACTGTGCATCCTGTTTTGAAAGGACGGTGGCGCACTTTGACCTTTTGTTCTTATTCCCGACTTAGGCTTAGTCTCTTCGTCCTTAAATGCGCTCTCAACAAGTGCGTCTGTCTTTTCATCAAAAACAAAAAAGGCTTTCACTCTACGCTGCACATCATAAACGCCAGGCATGTACATATTACTGAGTAAGTAGTATAACTCGTTAGGCTGTCTTATAATATTTTTCTCTCCAGGCTTGTTGCTGTATTTAGTGTGCCACCTTACCTTTGTCAGCACATCAGGTTTGTTATTGCCAGATAAACGATAGAACAGCATGTCTTTGTCTTCAGCGTCTATGCAATCAATTTCTTTGTCACACAAAGCACTAACAATTTCTTTGAGAATCTTCGTGTCCTTAAAAGCTGGCCGTATCCCCAGAAAATATTGCTCTTTTTCTTCTTCATCTGGTTCTTGGTAGGTGTTGGAGTGAGTTGGCTTGTTATTCCCGTGCGCAGTACCGTTATCGATGTTTGGCCACTCTTTGTATGATATAGCTTCCATTGTCTCCCACAGATTATCCAAAGGTTCAACTGACTTCATGAGGAAGAAGTCCTTTTGTACGGAGTCCAATGCAGCCAGAAGGTCATCAATATCTTTAATGTCACCCAGGTTCAGTGACTCGTGCCATGCGGTAATCTCCTCTGAAACCATGACATCGGATTCTGATAATAGCTGAACGAGTCGTGAGTAGTCGTTATTGCTCGTGGCCTGCATGATTAAAGGAGTGCCACTGATATGGGCGAGAAGGGAGAGCAAGCAGCGGGCAATGGTGCTATCAGTGAGGTTCATCTTGATAAGAAAGTCAGCTTGGCCCTTAGGAGACACAAGATCCGGCCTATACGGATGAGCCAGGTTTCCATCACCTTTCCAATTATGCTCTTTGTGTTTGTAAATAGTGTATTGTGTTACTGCGTGGACTTTTTCATAGCTCTCAAATCCTATAAGGTATTTCTCGGCAAGGAAAATCAATTTCTCCAGGTTTTTCTTACGACGGCTGTAATGCTCCCTTACCTGCTCCTTGGACGAAATGCGCGCCCTGTGTCTTGGCATCCTTTCGCCGAAGACAAAGATGTCATAATCTCTGGTTTCATCAAACTGAGATAAATCCACCATCCCAGATGGCTTCTTCGGCTGATCATCTTTAGTCGTTGGTGTCCATGTAAGATATCGTTCGAAGCACTCGTCACAGCTATCCTTAATAGCAGATAGCCGAATGATCTCGTCTCTTAAGGAAGAAACACGGGTATCAAATGCTTCTTCTACTACTGCTTGGAAATCGGATATCTCCTGTTCAATGTTACTCATTCTGATTATTCTTGTAGTCGTTTAACATCTTTTCCAATGCATCAATTGGCAGTGCGGCAAATTGTTTGAGCAAGTCATTTTTGCGTGTCATTTCCGGTGCCAATGGCTTAAAAATTTCTTTCAAGGCCTCGTCTTGTTCATCGTTGGAGAACCGCCCCATATAGTTCTCTGTGGTGCTAAGCTGGCTGTGCTTCATCAGTCCCTGAAGGAGCGCATTATCGGTATGTACCTCCTTTGCCAATCGTGCAAAGGTGTGTCTTGCTATGTGCGTGCTTAGAGGCTTGGAAATGCCGGCTTTTTCTCGGACAATCTTCAGACCGTTATTAACCAGTGCCTCTTTAGCGCTTACAGTTTGCTTGAACCTAATCTTCTGCTCACCAGAGAGACCGTCAAAATCTCTTATGGACTTTACATCAGACCACAAATCTACGTATTTCCCTGCTTTCATGTATGGGAAAACGAATTCATTGGGCGTTTCATCTCCGGTCCTATACAAATCAAGAATCTCAAGCGCAGGGGGAAGCAATGGCAAGTCTTGGATTTTGTGGTTCTTCCCCATCTGATAGTGCAGGCGATTATCATCAGTGATATTACTCCACCGAAGGCACAGCACATCCCCAATTCGAATACCGGCACAATACATGGCAAAGAGGAAAAAGTTACGGCTGTGCCATTCTCTCGTATTTGGCTTAAGGTCAAGATGGATGATCCTTTGAACTTCCTCAAGCGTTAATTCTTCACGATCAGTTTTGATCTTTTTTATGGAGTAAGTATTGAAGGGATTGTCTTCGTGCCGAATAAGTCTTGCCTTTTCCGCGCTTTCGAAAATAGAACTTGTATACTGAAGAATCTTTGCAATATAGTTAGGATGTAGCTTCCTGGCACCCGCAGTAGAGATATCCGGCTTCTCTCTTTTCCCATCGCTCTTGTCATGCTTCATATACTGCTTATTGTCGAGGGTCTGCATGTAAGCATCAAAGTCGGCAACAAATGTGTAGTCTATATCCGTGAAGCTAATAGAATAGGGATCTATTCCACGACTATTCGAGAAGGCTTTAAACTTCTTACAAACCTGGTCATACTTATTCATTGTTGATAATCGTCCGGCTTGACGACACTCTTCAACCTTCTTTTCTGCCAGCCGTAGGAAAGATGTAGAATCAGCTCCTCGTCGTAAAGCATCAATAATCTTTTCAGCACTCGAAGAGGACTCCTTTTCAAGTTTGCGATGTATCCCTTTTGCTTGCTCCTTTAAATCATCAATTACCTGCTGCCACTCTACGTACTTCGGCTCAGTAGAACGGATTTTTTGATGTTTACTATCCCAGTCGGCCTTCCGCTTAAGCTTAATTGAGGAGTTGAATCGCTTGTGTTGTCCACCTTCCGATATCCTCAGGAAAATAGGATATCCGCTGGAGCTTTTGTGTAGCTCCAGATTAAAGGTAATTCCCTTTCGTCTTTCTAAGCGAACGTGAACATCATCAGTAGTTTCAGTGTTCCCCATATGCGGCAATATTACTCCTACAAAAATAAGCAATATTCTGAATTTTCCAGGTGTAAAATAGGTGTAAAATAAGCGGTAGATGTGTAAAATAGGTGTAAAATAGCCTGCTTTTTTATGCCTATCATTTCTTTTTCAAAAGTGCAGTAGGTTGCTTATAATCAGCGATATATGGGGAAAAATAAAAGAAAAGAGATGCTTAAAAAAGCATCTCGTTGTGCGGATGAGAAGAGTCGAACTTCCACGAGCTAATGCTCACCACCCCCTCAAAGTGGCGTGTCTACCATTTCACCACATCCGCGTATTTTAGGGACTGCAAAGATAATGAGCATTTTTGAATTCCCCAAAACTTTTTAGCAAAAAATTACAATCCGCGCACAAATTGTGCTTCGGAAGGGGCTCCGTCAAAATGGAGGAGGCACCCGTCTTTCTTGCCGTCCTTGTTGTAAACAATCATGGACAGGTGTCCGTAGAGCCTGTCCCAGCCAGTGCTGGTATTCAGGGCCTGGTAGGTGATGGCGCCAAGGCTTTCGAAAGAGCAGCGGTAGCCCTCCCTCTCCGTGCGGTTGCCGGTAAAGGTGACGTCCCAATCGGCATGTCTGTTCTCATTGAGCCGGGTAGCCGTCATTACGAAAGAGGTCTGATAGGTCTGGCTGTCAAAGTCGAAAGGACCTTCGAAGCTGAGTTGCCAGACGTTCTCATCGGCCTTGATTATGGTCATTCCGGTGAAGCGGCTGGCCCAGGTGATTTCCGTCTTGCCCATGTCGCGGGCAATTTCAAGGTCTTCCAGGGCGCCGGCTATAAGGTCGTCGGCAATATGCATCATATAGCTGCCGCCGGGGCTGTAATAATAGTAGTCGTGACCACCCACAATGTCTGCACCTTTTGAGCAGGCGCAGAGGGTCAGCATAGCGGCTGCGAGTATATATAGGGTCTTTTTCATAGCTCTTTCCGTTTAAAACCTGTAACCTATTCCTATGCGGCCGCCTTTGATGACGCTGCCATATACCAGCTCCGCGGTGCCGTAGACGCGCTGTCCGGCCCATTCACAGCCCAGGGGGACAAGGTCATAGGCAAAGCGTGTAGAGAGCTGGGGCACAAAGGACAGTCCTATGGCAGCCTTGCCGTAAAGGCGGAAGTGGGCCGGACTGGGGATACGCAACTTGACCTCGGGAAGAAAACTGAACATCTCCCGGTGATAGTGATCATAACTGTTGTCTATCCTTGTCATGGTGCTGACGTTAAGGTGGTTGTAATGAACCTGCGCGCCCACGCTAAGCCACTTGAGCACGGCATAATTGTATTCAAAGGTGAGAGCCGGATCGGTGGTGACACGGGTTTGAGGCTCATACAGTCCGTACAGGTCCGTGGTGTAGTCCATGGAGGTGGAATAACTCAGGAACTGGGAATTGAAACCGCCCACGAACAGATTCAGTTCATGGGGATGCTCCTGTGCCGCGACGGTGCCGCAGGAAAACACAAGGACAGAGAGGGCAATCAATAGCTTTTTCATAGTATAAATAAGATGCATAAACGGGCCGATTTGTGGCGGTCGCAAAAAAATTATCATATATCAAATATTCTTGCTAACTTTGCAAACTCCCACGGGTTGGGACACAACGCATTAATAATTATTTAAAAACAGATTCACAATGGCTGTTAAAATTAGACTCCAGCGCCACGGTAAGAAGAATTTCGCATTCTTCCACATTGTAGTGGCCGATTCCCGCGCACCGCGCGACGGTAAGTTCATCGAGCAGATTGGTTCCTACAACCCCAACACCAACCCTGCTACCATCGTTCTCGATGGTGAGAAGGCTCTGGCTTGGCTCAAGGTAGGTGCCCAGCCCACTCTCGTTGCCCGTCGTATCCTCTCCTATGAGGGTGTTCTCCTCCGCAAGCACCTCGCCGAAGGTGTTGCCAAGGGTGCCCTGACCGAGGCCCAGGCCGACGCCAAGTTCGCTGCTTGGAAGGAAGAGCGCGACCAGAAGATTGCTGCCAAGAAGACTGGCATCAAGAACGACGAGATTGCTAAGGCCAAGGCCGCCAAGGCTGCCGAGGCTGAGGTGAACGAGGCTCGTGCCAAGGCCATCGCTGCCAAGAAGGCAGAGGCCGAAGAGGCTGCCCGCAAGGCTGCTGAGGAAGCTGCCGCCGAGGCCGCTCCCGCTGCCGAAGAGGCTGCCGAGGAACCCGCCGAGACTCCGGCAGAATAATGCTGAGGATCGCCAAGGTTCTTAAATCCAACGGGACTGAAGGCGGGCTCGTTATGAGCTTTCTGGACATAGTCCCCGAGGATATTGACCTTCAGGAACCGGTATTCATCGAATTCGATGGACTTCCGGTTCCTTTCTATTTTGAATCTTTCACCCCCAAGGGAACCAACCGCGCTCTGGTGCAACTCACGGGTGTCCGCAACCTCAAGGACGCCGACGAACTGGCCGGGGCCGATGTCTACGCCGACTACTTCGAGGAAGACGAAGAAGAAGATTTCACCGGCTGGACGGTGCAGGACCCGGAAGGCCGCCCGGTGGGGGAAGTATCGGCCCATGAAGACATTCCCGGCAATCCCTGCCTGTGGGTAAAGAAGGCCGATGGGGAGGAGGTTCTCCTCCCGCTCCACGAGGACCTGGTCCAAGATGTGGATGAACGACGAAAAATTCTGAAACTGACCATACCGGAAGGCATTTTAGACCTCTAACACCATGAAACAAGTAACCATTCTCCTAACCACGCTCGTGATGATCGCCGCCTGCACTACCCAGCAGGGTCCCCAGCAGCTTACGCAGTGGGACATGCAGCAGGAAGGCGCCAGTGAAATCTATCAGGTAACCGCGCCCACCACCGTAGCCGGCGCCCTTCACCGGGCCGGCGTCCTGGGTGAGAATCCGCTGGAGGAAATGAATCTCTTTGCCATTGACCAGACCCGCTTTGACAGCACCTGGGTCTTCACCACCCGTTTCCAGGGCGGCAAGGGACACCACATCCTGCGCATAGGCGGAATGGGTTACTCGGCCGATATCCTGGTGAACGGAACCCTCATCGCCAGCGCCGACACCACGCTGGGCGTTTTCGCCGCCCGGGAGTGGGACATCACCCCGCTGCTGGCCCAAGAGAATACGCTGGAGATCCGCACCCACAAGTCCCCCTGGGGCAGCCTGAACCATGGCTTCGTGGACTGGAATCCCCATGCCCTGGACGAGTTCATGGGCCTCATCGCCCCGGTGACCATCATCCGGGCGGCCGATGTGCAGGTTCAGGATGTGTACGTGCGTCCGGAACTCTCGGAAGACCTTTCCAAGGCCTCCATCCTGGTAACCACCACCCTGGTCAACCGCAGCGAGAACCCCGTAGAGGGCACGCTCAAGGGTAAGTATGAAGGCGGCAGTTTCTCCCGGAAAGTGAGCCTGCAGCCCGGAGAAACCAAGGTGGTTTGCCAGAAGGAAGAAGTGGCCAATCCCCGCATCTGGTGGCCTTACGACATGGGTGCCCCGGAACTCTATCACCTGCAAATGTCCTTTGACAAATCCCACAGCAAGGAAGTGGCCTTTGGTCTCAGGAGCGTGAGCAGCGAGGTAGACTCCCTGGGACACCGCCAGTTCTATGTGAATGGCAAGAAGATCCTCTTCAAGGCCGCCGGCTGGACGGACGATTACTTCATGGAGGACACGCCCGAAACCATCCGGCAGCAACTGCAGCTGGTTAAGAATATGGGCTTGAACGGCGTCCGTTTCGAGAATATCTGGGGCACGGACGACACAGTCTACAACCTCTGCGACGAGATGGGTATCCTGAACCTGGTGGGCTGGAGCTGCCTTTGGGAATGGCCCGGCCAGTGCGGTCTGCCCGGTGATTCCAAGTACGGCTGCATCATCACCCCTGAACTGCAGGATCTGGCCGTCCGCTATTTCCACGACCAGCTTATCCGGCTCCGCAACCACCCGGCCATCATCGGCTGGCTCACCGGTTCCGACATGCTGCCCCATCCCGACCTGGAGGCCCGCTACCTGGAACTCTACAAGGAGTTGGAGTATCGGCCCTATGTATGCTCGGCCGCTAACCGTACCAGCACCCTTTCCGGTCCTTCCGGCGTGAAGATGGAAGGCCCTTACGACTACGTGGCTCCGGATTACTGGTACCTGGATACCAAGTACGGCGGTGCCTACGGCTTCAACACCGAAACCGGCATCGGCCTCAATATGCCTCAGAAGGAGAATGTGCGCCGCATGGTAGGGGAGAAGAACCTCTGGCCCGTGAACGAAGTGTGGGACAAGCACTGCGTGAGGGGTAAGGAGATGAACACCAGCCGCATGCTGAGCGTGGTGGCCGGTGAATACGGCGAAGCCACCAGCTTCGAGGACTTCGTCCGCAAGGCCCAGGCGGCCGATTACGACGCCACCCGCGCCATGTTCGAGGCCTTCCGCTGCCATATTGACCACGCCACAGGCATTGTCCAGTGGATGCTCAACAGCGCCTGGCCGGCCCTTTACTGGCAGCTCTTCGACTGGTATTTGGCCCCCACCGCCGGTTACTACGGCACCCAGAAGGCCAACGCCCCCTATCAGTTAGTGTATAACTACGCGGACCATATCATCTATGGCGTGGACGACGTTATGCCCGACGCCAACTTCGAGGCGGTTCTCAAGATCTTTGACAAGGACGGCAAGCTCATCGGCCGGGATAACAAGCCGGTGGATTTCGTTCCCCGCCATCCCCAGAAGGTGTACGGTGGAATCGAAGGTCCCTGCTTCCTTTCCCTGGAACTGAGACTGGGCGGCGAACCGGTGGCCAACAACTTCTACTGCGTTCCCGAAAAGAACAACGTATATGACTGGGATGCCTCCAACTGGTACATTTCCCCCATCACGGAATACGGCGACCTTTCCTTCGTAACCGCCCTCCCCGAGACCAAGCTCACCATGGAAGTGAAGAAGGCCGATAAGGGCTACGAGGTAACGCTTACCAATCCTTCGGAGGTTCTTGCTTACCAGAACATCCTCAAGGCGCTGGACGAAAAAGGACAGCTGATTCCAGCCGTCCTTTGGTCCGATAATTTCTTTGCTCTCACGCCTGGCGAAAGCCGTACGGTCCGTTGCACCCTTCCCAAGGGAGTGGGCAGCGCCCAGATTGCTTTCGAAGGCTGGAACGGAGTTCTTTAGTCCAGTCCTCCATTAATCTCATAGTCGGCCTTCACCTCCTGGTAGAAGGCCGCTGTGCTTGTATACATATAAGGCATGAGCCAGAGGCTGCCGATGCCGCACGTGAAGATGTTGAGGATACCCCAGCCGATAAAGCTGAGCCACAGCCAGAAGAGGTCGAACTTGTGGCCCTTCATCATGAGGCGGCTGCGATGGATGGCCTCGGAGGGGCCCAGTTCCGGATTCTCATCCAGGATATACGGCGTCATGGCATAGGAGAAGGTCTTGATGATGCCGGGGATGAGAAAGAGCAGGGACCACAGGAAAATGAGGACATAAGTGAGGATCATGGCGCCCACTTTATGCCAGTAGTTGCTGAACTCCAGGGTGTTGTGAACCATGCGGTTGTCTCCGTTGAACAGGAGCCTGCGGAAGCTGTTCAGATAACTGACCACCAGGGGGAACAGGAGGAAGATTTCCAGCAGGAAGGTGAGGGAGAAAACCTTGGAATAGGTTCCCATGAACTCCATGACTTCCTCGGGGTCGGTGACGGTGGCGGCATCTCCCAGGGACAGGTACATGTAGAAGCCCGGACCGGCGATGATGGACACGATGATGAAATACACCAAAGTGGCGAGTACGCCATTGCCCCAGTTGCCTCTCAGGGCGGCCAGGGCGGAATCCTTAAAGTAGGTATTGCTCTTCATCTTTTTTGGTTTTTATTATTGACAAATGTACAAATTTTTCGGATATTTGTGTATTGTAAACCTTTAAAGCTATGACACTCATTATCGTTATCGCCGTTGTCGCCCTCCTGGTTCTGTGGGTGATTTCCATCCAGAACAAGCTTGTCAAGAGTGACGAAATTTGCAACAATGCCCTTAAGCAGATTAATGTTCAGCAAGTTAGCCGTTACGATGCCCTCCAGGCCCTGGTGAAGCTGACTCGCGAATATGCCTCTTATGAGGCCGATACCCTCCAGAAGGTCATCGAGGCCCGCAAGATTACCTCTTCGCCGGCCCCTACTACGGCCGAGATTAACGCCAACGAGCAGGCCCTCACGGAGATTGCCGCCCGCCTCATCGCCGTGGCCGAGGCTTACCCGGAATTGAAGGCCAACCAGAACTACCAGGATGCCATGAAGAGCGTCAAGGAGTACGAAGAGAACGTACGTCTGGCCCGTATGACGTTCAACGATACTGTCACCCGCTACAACCAGCAGGTGCGCGTGTTCCCGGCTTCCGTCATTGCCGGTATGCTGGGTTTCGGCAAGCGCGAATATCTGGCCGATGACGTTACTAAAAAAGACTATCCCACAATATAATTTTGTGGGATAATCCGGATATCCCAAGGGGGCTCTGCCCCCTTTAAATACACCCCCGGGCGCCTCCGGCGCCTATTTTTATCCCATGAAACGATTATTTCTTTCAATTATTGTTCTCCTTAGCGTCCTGGCCCAAGTCCAAGCTCAGGCCATTTTGAAAATCTCGGACGTAGATACCCGGGTCATGCTGGAGCAGGATGGCTCGGCCTGGGTTACCCAGGTCTGGAAGGCCCATGCAGGCTCTTCCGGCACCGAGTTCTACATTCCGGTAG
>Ga0265298_10000305_pt1 | contig 75115 bp, 55 predicted proteins | sample AusTroGonzalo_MG_3_FD_193486 | JGI IMG/M metagenome (GOLD analysis project Ga0265298, IMG submission 193486) | Bovine rumen microbial communities from tropical cattle in Woodstock, Queensland, Australia - Gonzalo_01 | ecosystem: Host-associated > Mammals > Digestive system > Stomach > Rumen ... | reverse complement strand
AAATTTCAAATGGTCCGCAAAAATACAAAAAAAAAACTAACGAGATAGAATTTGTAAAAAAGTTCAAACTATTTTTGTATCTTTGCAGAAATCATAATACATATTATCATGGCAACAATTAAAGGAACTTACAAAGGCAATTTGCGCAACGAGATGACGCATCTGCAGTCAGGAAACACAATAATCACCGACGCTCCGACCGACAACCACGGCAAGGGCGAGGCCTTCTCTCCCACCGATCTGGCATGCGCCGCTTTGGCTGGCTGCATGATGACCATCATGGGAATCACAGCACAGAGCAAAGGCTTCAACATCGACGGTGCCACCTACGAGATTCAGAAAACAATGGCCGCCGACCCACGCCGCATCGGGCAGATCGATATCACAATCACCTTCCCGAAAAACGACTACACCGACGCCCAGAAGGCTATGCTCAAACGCGCCGCAGATACCTGCCCAGTCGGAAAGTCACTGCATCCGGATGTGAAGGTGAATCTGGAGATGAAATTTTAGTATTTTTCGTGTTTTTCGATGTAAAAAATTCTTATCTTTGCATCGAAAATTTTGAAACGTGTCAGACATCCTAAAATATTTGAATGAGCCTCAGCGTGAGGCAGTTACGACGATTGAAGGCCCGGTGATGGTCATCGCGGGAGCTGGCTCGGGCAAGACCCGTGCCCTCACCCACCGTATAGCCTATATGATCGAGCAAGGCATCAACCCGTTCAGCATCATGGCGCTCACTTTCACCAACAAAGCTGCCAAGGAGATGAAAGAACGTATCATGCAGCTCGTCGAGCCAGGCGCAGCACGTAACGTTTGGATGGGCACGTTCCACTCAATATTTGCAAGGATTTTACGCATCGAAGCGGCAAGCCTCGGCTACACCCCTGAGTTCACAATATACGACACCGACGACTCTAAGACGCTCATCAATTCTATCTTAAAAGAAAGGGAGATCGACACAAAGGCATATCCAGCGAAATTTATTTTACACCGCATTTCGATGGCAAAATCTGCCCTATACACCCCAGAAGACTACTGCGAGAACGCCGAGATTCAGGAGCAGGACCGCCGTGCCAACAAGCCGCTCATCGGAGAGATCTTCAAGACGTACAACAGCCGCCTGAAACGCGCCAACGCCATGGATTTCGACGATATCCTGTTCAACACCAACGTGCTGCTGCGCGACTTTCCGGAGATTCTTTACAAATATCAGCGTCACTTCGAGTATATCCTCGTCGACGAGTACCAGGACACCAACTACGCGCAATACCTTATTATTAAACGTATTGCCGCCATGCGTGAAAACATTTGCGTGGTGGGCGACGACGCACAGTCGATTTACGGCTTCCGTGGCGCAAACATCCAGAATATACTGAACTTCAAGATAGATTATCCTGAACAGAGACTCATCCGCCTCGAGCAGAACTACCGCTCGACGAAGACCATTGTCAAGGCGGCAAACAGCGTGATTGCCAACAACAAAGACCAGATCAAGAAAAACGTATGGTCCGACAAGGAAGAAGGCGAACTCATCACGCTTCTGCGAGCCACTTCCGACAACGAGGAAGGCACACTCGTCGCCAACTCGATTTTCGGATACAAGATGTCGCGTCAGCTGGCGAACAAAGACTTCGTGATTCTTTACAGAACGAATGCCCAGTCACGTTCACTCGAGGAGGCGCTCCGCAAGCAGGATATACCTTATAAAATATATGGCGGCCTCTCGTTCTACGACCGCAAAGAGGTGAAGGACCTCCTCGCCTACTTCCGCGTGACGATAAATCCTACCGACGAGCAGGCTTTGCTGAGAATCATCAACTATCCGGCACGAGGCATCGGTGACACCACAAAACAGAAACTGCAAGTCATCGCCGACGAGCGCAAATGCACCGTTTGGGATGTTTTGACATCGTTGAACGAGCAATCCACAGAGTTCAACATGGGAACCGTCAGCAAGCTGAGTAACTTCGTTACAATGATTCAGAGCTTCCAGACGCAAATCGACAAGATGAACGCCTTCGAGCTGGCGAAACATATCACCGAGACCGTCGGAATCATCAAGGTTTTGAAGGAAGACGAGAGTCCTGACGGAGTGATGCGAGTGCAGAACATCGAAGAGCTCTTAAATGCTATCCAGGAGTTCAGCGACAAACAAGTCGACGAGGTGACAGGTGAGCAGATGACGGTTAACCTGCCGAAGTTCATGGAAGACGTGGCACTCCTCACCGACCAGGATGAAAAAGAAGACGAAAACGCCGACTACGTCACGCTGATGACCATCCACAGCGCGAAAGGCCTTGAGTTTCCTTACGTTTACATCGTCGGACTCGAGGAAAACCTCTTCCCTGGGATACAGTCGCTCAGCACTCGCGAAGACCTCGAAGAGGAACGCCGTCTGTTCTACGTCGCATTGACGAGAGCAGAAACAAAACTTATCCTCAGCTATGCTGAGAGCCGTTACCGTTGGGGCAACATCACCCTCAGCGAGCCGTCACGTTTCATCGAGGAAATCGACCCCGAGCTCATCGAACGCCCGAAGAGAGCCAACTTTAGAGGAACTACCATCAAAGAAGACAGAAGCTTCAACCCGTTCAGCTCAAACAAAGGAGGCTGGACATATAGTGGAGACAAACGCTATGAAAAGCCTCGTCACGAAACGCCAAGCGAGAACCGCTGTCATTCCGAGCGCAGCGAGGAATCTGCTAAGCATTACCCAAAAGCAAATCCAAGTGACTTCATCCCCGCCGATGCCGACGAGATACAGGAAGGCATGCGTGTACTCCACCAGAAATTCGGTCAGGGAACAGTCGTCAAAGTAGAGGGTCTCGGCCCAAACCGCAAGGCATCGGTCGACTTCGACGAGGGCGGCAACAAGATGCTTATGCTCAAATTCGCAAGATTGAGCATTTTAAAACAATAATTTTGAAAATTTCTAGTTAAAAATATAAAAAAAGGATACCATGGAATACAATACAGGACGCGAAAAGATAGTGATTTCGGAATACGGACGCAACATCCAGATGATGATACGCCACCTTTTGGAGATTGAAGACCGCAAGCAGCGCACTGAGGCGGCATATTTCATCGTCAGCGTGATGGCACAGATGAACCCGCAGGTCAAGGAGTCGAACGACTACATGCACAAGCTCTGGGACCATCTCTACATCATCTCCGACTACAAACTCGACGTGGACGGTCCTTACGAGAAACCCACGCCAGAGATGCAGAAGAAGAAACCTGAGCATGTCGGCTATCAGAAGAATAACATCCGTTACGGACATTACGGACAGTATATCTCCGACATCGTGAAGAAGGTGAAAGAGATGGAAGACGGCCCGAAGAAACAGGCTATCCTTATCAACATCGCCAACCACATGAAACGCGACTATCTGAACTGGAACCGCGACACCGTCAACGACTTGCTTATTCTTGACGATCTGTACAAGATTTCAGGCGAGGAGATAGCTTTGCCAATGGAGACGAAGCTCACTCCCACCAACGAGATCCTGAACAAACAGCCTCAGCAGCAACAGCCTCAGCAGAAAAAGAAACAGGTCAGCAAGAAAAACAACAACAACAAGAATAACCAGCCGCAAGCCAAGCAGGCCAACCCTAACCGTCCAAACAAGAAAAACTAACGCCATGGCATCATTCAGAGTCACAGGAGGCAGCAAACTCAGCGGCACCATCGTACCGCAAGGCGCTAAAAACGAGGCCATGCAGGTGTTGTGCGCCGCGTTGCTCACCGACGAGCCGGTGACCATCACCAACCTGCCCAACATCCTCGACATCAACAACCTCATCGACCTCATGCGCGGCATGGGCGTCGACATCGACCGCAAGAGTCCTAGCGAGGTGACGTTACACGCCAAGCATATCAACCATGAGTATTTCGACACCAAGGACTTTCACGAGCGCGCCACAAAGCTGCGTGGCTCGGTGATGATTCTCGGTCCGCTCCTCGCCCGCTTCGGGATGGGTTACATGCCACGTCCGGGAGGCGACAAGATCGGACGCCGTCGTCTCGACACACACCTCATCGGCTTGATGAACCTCGGTGCGACCATGGAGACCGTCGGGATGGAACACGTGTATCGTCTAGTAGCCCCGAAAGACGGACTCAAAGGCACATATATGCTACTCGACGAGGCATCCGTCACCGGTACAGCCAACATAGTGATGGCAGCCGTGATGGCCAAGGGCGAAACGACCATCTTCAACGCCGCCTGCGAGCCTTATCTCGTACAGCTATGCCGAATGCTTACCGCCATGGGCGCAAAAATAGAAGGCATCGGCTCTAACCTTTTGAAAATAAAAGGTGTTGAGAAACTTCACGGCACCACACACCGACTGCTCGCCGACATGATCGAGGTGGGCTCATTCATCGGATTGGCAGCCATGACTGGCTCCGACATCACCATAAAAGACGCCGGAATCAAGGATTTGGGCATCATCCCGAGCACCTTCCAAAAACTCGGCATCAAGATGGAGTTCATCGGCGACGACATACATATCCCAGCGCAGGAGCATTATCAGGTGGAGACCTTCCTCGACGGCAGCATCCTCACCATCGCCGACGCGCCGTGGCCAGGCTTCACCCCCGACCTCATCAGTATCGTGCTGGTGGTCGCCACACAAGCCAAAGGCACCGTGCTCATCCATCAGAAGATGTTCGAGAGCCGTCTGTTCTTCGTAGACAAGCTCATCGATATGGGCGCACAGATAATACTTTGCGACCCGCACCGCGCCAATGTCATCGGACTCGACCGCAGCCACCAGCTCAAAGCAGTAAGGATGGCATCGCCCGATATCCGTGCTGGTGTGGCATTGCTCATTGCAGCACTGTCGGCCGAAGGCACCTCTATCATCGACAACATCGACCAGATCGACCGAGGCTATCAGGACATCGACACGCGTCTGAATCGTCTTGGCGCAAAAATCGAAAGAATGTAGATATAAGATTTTAAAATTTTCATGCCAAAGTGACACAAAAATCATTTTGGCATGAATTTTGATTATACCTTATTAATATCATTGAGCAAAGTAAAAACAAAATATATCATGGGAGAAAACAAAAAGAATAAAAAATTTCATCAAAATATTGATAACCAATCAATTAAAGATGAAGAAAAACAGAATGAGAACGCCGTCAAAGAGGATGTCAAGGAGGTGAAAAAAGAAAATTTCGAAGAGAAATTCAACGAATTGAATGACAAATACCTCCGTTTGTACTCAGAATATGACAATTATCGCAAAAGAACTGCCAACGAAAAGGTCGATTTGATAAAAACGGCCGCTGAAGGCACCATATTGGCAATGTTACCGGTCCTCGACGACTTCGAGCGCGCTCTTTCAACCATGGAGAAATCGGAAGACAAGGCTCATTACGAAGGTATAATGTTGATATACAACAAGTTAAAACGCACATTGGAGCAAAAAGGCTTGGAAGAGATCAAAGCCATGGGCGAGCCTTTCAACACCGACGAGCACGAGGCGCTGACACAGATTCCCGCCCCTGACGAGAGCCAGAAAGACAAGGTCATCGACGTGGTGCAAAAAGGTTATAAATTAAACGGCAAAGTCATCCGTTACGCAAGAGTCGTTGTTGGTTGTTAATTTTTCAAAAAAATGGCAGATAAACGTGATTACTACGAGGTGCTGGAGGTAGCGAAGAACGCCACAGCCGATGAGATAAAGAAAGCATACAGGAAAAAGGCTCTTCAGTACCATCCTGACAGAAACCCGGGTGACAAAGAGGCGGAAGAGAAATTCAAGGAAGCCGCTGAGGCTTACGGCGTGCTCAGCGACCCTGACAAACGTGCGCGTTACGACCGTTACGGTCATGCTGGCGTTGGCGGACAGGACTTCAGCGGAGCCTCTATGAACGACATTTTCAGCCAGTTCGGCGACATCTTCAGTGACCTGTTTGGTGGAGGCTTCAACTTCGGCGGAGGCTTCGGTGGCGGCTTTGGCGGTCCGCAAAGACCAGTCTACCGTGGCTCAAACCTCAGACTACGTGTCAAATTGTCACTCGAGGAGATCGCCACCGGCGTGAAGAAGAAGGTGAAAGTCAACAAATACGTGACATGCCAGAAATGCAACGGCAGCGGCTCCGAAGACGGACAGATGGAGACCTGCAAGGTATGTGGCGGCAAGGGACAGCGCGTGATGCGCTCGGGATTCTTCACACAGGTAAGCACCTGTAGCGCTTGTGGCGGCGAAGGCCAGGTCATCAAGAAGAAATGCACCGCATGTAACGGCGACGGCATCGTCAAGGGCGAAGAGGTCATCGAGCTTGACATCCCGGCTGGCGTGGCAGAAGGCATGCAGCTGTCGGTGCGTGGCAAAGGTAACGCCGGCGCCCGCAACGGAGTTGCGGGCGACCTGCTCATACTCATCGAAGAAGAGAAACACAAAGACTTCGAACGCGACGGCAGCAACCTCATCTATAACCTCTTCATCAGCATGCCTCAGGCAGCACTCGGATGTAACGTCGACGTGCCTTGCATAGGCGGCACAGCAAACATCAAGATTCCGGCAGGCACACAAAGCGGAGACATAATCCGCATCAAAGGCAAAGGACTGCCAGAGATAAACACCCGACGCATAGGCGAACTCATAGTCAACATCAACGTGTGGACACCAAAGAAACTGTCGAAAGACGAAGAGCAGATGATGCAACAGCTGCTCGAAAGCGAGAACTTCAAGCCGAAACCGGGCGCCAACGACAAAAGCGCATTCGACAAGATAAGAGACTTCTTCAGCTAACCATTTGTCACTTAACCATATATGAACTTCCTAGAAATCAAAGACGTCAACAAGACGTACGAGACCAAACAGGTGCTGCACGACATCTCCATCAGCGTGCCAAAACAAAGCATCTACGGTCTGCTCGGCCCTAACGGAGCCGGAAAAACAACTCTCATCCGAATACTCAACCAGATCACCATGCCCGATAGCGGACAGATCTTCCTCGACGGCAAACCATTGAGCAAAAACGACATAGCCAATATCGGATACCTCCCTGAGGAACGTGGACTTTACAAAAAGATGAAAGTGAGCGAACAGGCTATCTACCTCGCCCAGCTCAAAGGCATGGACAGCAAAGAAGCCGACAAACGACTTCGCCACTGGTTCATCAAATTCGGCATCCAGAACTGGTGGGACAAGAAAGTGGAGGAACTCAGCAAGGGCATGCAGCAGAAGATACAGTTCATCGTGACTGTCATCCACGAGCCCAAGCTGCTCATCTTCGACGAGCCTTTCTCAGGCTTCGACCCTATCAACGTCAACCTCTTGAAAAACGAGATTCTCGAGCTCCGCGAAAAAGGTGCTACGATACTGTTTTCAACGCATAACATGGCATCGGTGGAGGAACTCTGCGACAACATCATGCTCATCAACCAAGGCAGAAAGATTCTTGAAGGCCGCGTGAGCGACATCAAGCAGCAGTACAAACAGCACAAATACGATGTTGTGTACAAGCCTTTCGACGGCAGCGACGTGACCCGACTCACCGTCAATGCGACGAATCCTAACGATTTGGTCCGCGACATCATTGAAAAAGGCGAGATAGTTTCGTTAAACGAGATTTTGCCTTCGATGAACGACATCTTCATCAATCTTGTTTCAGCGTCAAACAAATAAAAATCAAAATGTTATGAAAATAGGTATCATTATAAAAAGAGAGTATCTCACTCGCGTGAAGAAGCGTTCATTCATCATATTGACCATCCTCGCGCCTTTGTTTTTTGCAGCTTTGATGTTTCTCCCTGCGATTTTGATGTTGAATTCAGAGAAATTTGACCAGAAAAAGAGCATCGCGGTATGTGACGAGTCGACATTGTTCGTCGGAAAATTCGACAACACCGACGTCAACACCTTTATATATATAGACAATGACATCAACGAGGCCAAGAATCTCGTTCGCGAAGGCGTGTACGACGGGGTGCTCTACATCCCGCGTACGGAGCTCAATCTACCAGTAAACGCTGAGATTTACAGCATGAGACAGATCCCGATGACGCTGTCGGAATACATCAACTCGACCATGCAAAAGACGATAGAACATCAGAAACTGCTGGCGTCGGGCATCGACCCTGAGATAGTGAAAGCCGCCCACACCACCATCAACGTGCAATCCATCAGGATGAGCGAAGACGAAAGTGTGGAGAAAAAGACTTACAGCGAGTTTGAGTTCCTTCTCGGCATCGTGCTCGCCATGGTGATTTATTTCGTTATTTTCATCTTCGGCGGACAGGTGATGCGCGGCGTGATCGAGGAAAAGACCAACCGTATCATCGAGGTTATCGTCAGCTCTGTCAAGCCTTTTGAGCTGATGATGGGCAAAATCATCGGCATCGCCTTAGTCGGGCTGACACAGTTCCTGCTCTGGGGCGTGCTCACGCTTGGAATCTATGGCATCGTATCCACCTTCCTGCCAGTACAAGACGTGTTTTCGACAGGCTCAGTGATGAGCGAACAGATTGTGGAAACAGCAGCCAACGCTGACAGTGAGGAGTTGCTGACACAGGTGTTTGATGTCATTCACTCCATCAATTTCAAGGCCATCTTATGGTGTTTCCTCTTCTATTTCATCGGAGGATATTTCCTGTATTCGGCCATGTTTGCGGCTATCGGCGCCGCTGTCGACAGCGAGACAGACACCCAGCAGTTTGCGACGCCTATTTCGATGCTGCTGATTATCCCTATGGTGTGTTCCACTGTCATCGCCAACGCTCCTGACAGTGTGCTAAGTATTTGGTTATCAATGATTCCATTCACATCGCCTGTCGCTATGATGTTGCGCATCCCGTTTGGTGTGCCAATATGGCAGGTCGTGGTGTCGGTAGCATTGTTGTTTGCCACGTTTATCGTTTTCACATGGCTCGCCGGCAAAGTTTACCGCACTGGAATTTTGATGTACGGCAAAAAGGTCTCATGGAAAGAAATCTTCAAGTGGATAAAATATTAAAAAAATATTTTGTTTGCATTGAAAAATGTCGTATTTTTGCACGCTAAAAATTTTGGTATTGGAAATTTAAAAATAGTTTAATTATAAAAAATTGATTTACAATGCAGAACAAAGGAGTTATTAAGCTTTTAGCACTCTTGTTGGCACTCTTCACAGTGTATCAGTTGTCATTCACGTTCGTGACAAGGCACTATGAAAAAAAGGCAAAAGAGTATGCTGAGAGCCCAAAGAATGCCGAATTAGCCCGACAGATGGCTAATGACGACAACGATGCGTACGAGTACTATCTTGACTCGATTAGAACAGCAAAAGAGACTTATTATCTCGACTCACTCGGAACAATCAAGGTTTACATGTGGCAGGATTACCGCAAGTGCAAGGAGCAGGAGTTGAACCTCGGCCTTGACCTTAAGGGCGGTATGAACGTCATGATGGAGATTTCGGTGCCTGACATTATCTATGCTCTTTCAGGAAACAGCGATGACGCTACATTCAGAGAGGCCATGCATCAGGCTGAGGAGCAGCACCTCAACAGCCAGAAGGACTTCGTCGACCTCTTCGGTGAAGCCTATGCAAAGCTCGACCCGAATGCCAAGCTCGCACCTATCTTCCTTTATGAATTCAAAGACAAAATCACTGTCAACTCGACAAATGCCGAGGTGTTGAAGGTCATCAAAGACGAGACCGACCTCGCTATCGACCGTTCATATCAGATTTTGAGAACCCGTATTGACCGTTTCGGTGTGGCACAGCCTAACATCCAGAAGCTTGAGAACTCAGGACGTATCCTCGTCGAGCTCCCAGGTATCAAGGATCCTAAGCGTGTCCGCAAACTGTTGCAGGGAACAGCCCAACTCGAGTTCTGGGAGACATACAACTTCAACGAGATCGCACAGTATTTCGCAGAAGCCAACGAGCTCCTCGCCAAGTCAAATGCTGTCAAGGCTGAAAACGCCAAAGAAGAAGTGACAGAAGGCGAAGACGTAGCTCTCCTCGACCAGATGACAGCCGAAGACTCTCTGAAGAAAGCTCAGGAGCAGGCTAATAGGGTGACATTCAGCAACTACATGATTTTCTCAGTGAGCGAGACTGGTGTTCCTTATCAGACAGCACGCGTCGGTATGGCAGCAGTGAAAGATACAGCCAACATCAACAGAATGTTGAAGATGACCTCATCGGTGTTCCCACGTAACATCAGATTCGCATGGTGCGTGAAACCTAACAAGAATGCCATGAACGGTGTTGAGCTCATCGACCTCGTGGCACTCAAGGCAAACCGCGAGAACAAATGCTCACTCGGTGGTGAAGTCGTCACAGAGGCACGTCAGGACTACGACCAGAACGGCCGCGTCGAGGTGTCGATCCAGATGAACGCCGACGGTGCAAGAGAGTGGAAACGCCTCACTGGTGACAACATCGGCCGTCAGATCGCTATCGTGCTTGATAACTACGTGTATTCATATCCTGTCGTCAATGACGAGATCCCGGGCGGTCGCTCACAGATCTCTGGTGGTGACATGACAGTGGAAGAGGCACAAGACTTGGCCAACATCCTGAAAGCCGGTAAGTTGCCTGCACCAGCAAGAATCCTCGAAGAGAACGTCGTGGGTCCTTCACTCGGTCAGGAAGCTATCACATCAGGTTTCTGGTCATTCATCATCGCATTCTGCCTCGTGCTCCTCTACATGTTGTTCTTCTACAGCAAGGCAGGTATCGCAGCCGACATCGCTTTGATCGTCAACATCATATTCTTCTTTGGTGTCATCGCATCATTCGGCACAGTGTTGACACTGCCAGGTATCGCTGGTATCGTGCTCACCTTGGGTATGGCTGTCGACTCTAACGTTATCATCTTCGAGCGTATCAAAGAGGAAATTGCAGCAGGTAAAGGCATCCGCCTCGCCGTCGCCGACGGTTTCAAAGCAGCTTACTCAGCTATCCTCGATGGTCAGATCACTACCTTCTTGACAGGTTTCATCCTCTTCGAGTTTGGTACAGGTCCTGTCCAGGGCTTCGCCACAACATTGATGATCGGTATCTGCACATCATTGTTCACATCAATCTTCATTACACGTCTTATCCTTGATCGCTGGCTTGACAAGAACAAAGATATCGCTTTCTCAACAAATATCACACGTAACTTCTTGAAGAACACTCACTTCGACTTCATCAAGTTCGGTAAGACAGCATTCATCATCGGTGCCCTCATGATTGTCATCAGCGTCTGCTCATGGCTGACACTCGGTCTTAACCTCGGTATCGACTTCCAAGGTGGACGTAACTACGTGGTCCGCTTTGACAAGGAAGTGTCGGTTGCTCAGGTCCGCGAGGCACTTGCAAGCATCGATGAGTTTAAAGATGACGCTCCGGAAGTGAAGACATACGGTCCTAGCCGTCAGGTCAAGATCACTACCAAATACAAGATCAAATCAAATGATCCTGATGTCGACGCTGAGATCCAGGGCATGCTTTACAATGGTTTGAAGCAGTTCTACACAAAGGAAATGACTTACGACCAGTTTACATCTGACAGCGAAAAGAGCGATATGATGCTCGGTATCATGTCATCACAGAAGGTCGGTCCTACTATCGCCGACGACGTGACACGCAAGGCTATCATCGCCGTCATCATCTCATTGTTCGTGATCTTTGCTTACATAGCAATCCGTTTCAAGAGATGGCAGTATGGTGTGTCGTCAATCATCGCATTGGCACACGATACCATCATTGTGATCGGTATGTACTCGTTGCTGTACAGCGTCATGCCATTCTCAATGGAGGTCGACCAGACATTCATCGCGGCAGTGTTGACCATCATCGGTTACTCAATCAACAACACTGTGGTTATCTTCGACCGTATCCGTGAGAATGTGACACTCTATCCAAAGAGAAGCTGGTATGACAGAATCAACGACGGTGTCAACAGCACATTGCTCCGTTCAGTCAACACTTCAGGCACTACATTGGTTGTGTTGCTCGCCATCTTCATCTTCGGCGGTGAGACAATCCGTGGTTTCGTGTTCGCTCTGTTGGTTGGTATCTTAGCAGGTACCTTCTCATCACTGTTCATCGCATCACCTATGGCTTACATCCTCTTCAGAGGCAAGAAGGAAGACGCCAAGATGCTTGAAACAGCTGACAAGAAAAGAAAATAGGTTTTTTCTATAAAAAATGTAGAGACACACGGCCGTGTGTCTCTACATTTTTTATATCTTTGCGTTTATATTGAAAAGGATTTTTTTATGTCGAAAAAACTGTTATTGATATTATTCGCAATATTGCTCGGAGCGGCGCAACCGCTTGATGCTCAACGTCGTAACCCTTCCAAGAGTGCAGATGTGGCATTCGAGAGGGGGCAGTACAGCCTCGCCATCGAGCGTTACAAGAAGGCCGTCAAGAAGATGAAAAAGAAGAAATACGAGGGTGAGCGCACGCGTGTGTACTACCAGCTCGCCGAGTGTTACCGTCTCACCGAGAACACCAAACAGGCTGCATCGTATTACAAAAGAGTTGGAAAGACTGAGTTCCCGAAAGGAGAGCCGGTGTATTACCTTCATTATGGCGACGTATTGAAACGCAACCAGAAATACGACGAGGCGCTGGCGTGTTATAACACGTACACCGAGCTCGTGCCCGATGACCCGCGTGGCCAGCGCGCTGCCGACGACATAGCGAAGATTCAGGAATGGCTTGAATATCCTTCGAAATATGAGGTGACACGCGTCAAGGCGTTGAATTCCAAGGCTTCCGACTTCGGTGTGGCATGGATCACGAGCAGCTTCAACGACATCATATTCTGCTCCACACGCGAAGGCGGCGTGCACAAAGAGAAAGACGCCATCACAGGACAGCATTTCTCCGATTTCTATGCCTCACGACAGGATAAAAAAGGCAATTGGGACAAGCCGGAGCTCGTCGACGAGGAAAACGGCATCAATACCAAAGGCAGTGAAGGTACCCCGTTTTTCACGAAGACCTTCTCCGACGTGTATTTCACACGCTGTCCAAACGACAAAAAACGTCAGTCGGGCTGCCAGATCATGAAATCCAAACGTACAGGAACATCATTTTCTGAAGCCACCGTGGTGGAGATTGCCGGCATCGACTCATTGGATGTGATAGGCCACCCCACCCTGACATCCGACGAGAGCATCATGTATTTCGCCGCTGACCGCAAAGGAGGCTTCGGGGGCAAGGACATCTGGGTGACCATCAAAGGCGACGACGGCAAGTTCGGCCGCCCATACAACCTCGGCGAGGTCATCAACACCGCAGGCGACGAGATGTTCCCGTACCTGCGCAACGACACCACACTGTATTTCTCATCCGACGGCCATGGCGGCATGGGAGGTCTCGACATCTTCGTGACCACCATCGACACCGCAGGCTACTGGTCGGAGCCCGAAAACCTGAAATCGCCAATAAACTCTATCGGTAACGACTTCAGCATCATGTTCCATCCCGACGAGGAACGCGGCTTCTTCGCCTCAAACCGCGACAGCCGTAACGGTCAGAACGACGATATCTATTATTTCATCGAGCCACCTATCACATTTACCGTCAACGGAACAATAAAAAACAAAAACAGCCTTCAGTTTGTGGGCGGCGCCAACGTCACAATAGAAGGTACCGACGGCAACAGAGCCTCCACACTGTCGAGCGACAAGGGAGCGTTCCAGTTTAACGAAGGTATAATGAATATAAACAACATATACGTCATAACCTTCGAAAAGAACAACTATTTCACGATAACCGACACTATCAGCACTGTGGGACTGGAGTTTAGCCGCGATTTCACGCCTAACATCGAGATGGAGATGATACCGACAGGCACCGTCGTCCTTCCCGAGATACAGTACGAACTCGGCAAATGGGACCTCCAGCCACAGTTTGAGGACTCATTGCAGGGCTTGGTCGAGATTTTACAGGTCAACCAGAACATCACCATCGAGCTGGGCTCACATACCGACAATAGAGGTTCGGAAGCAAGCAATGACATTTTGTCACAAAAACGTGCCCAGTCGGTGTGCGACTACCTGGTGATCAGAGGCATCGACCCGCTGCGACTCACCGCCAAAGGATATGGCGAAAGAGTGCCGAGAACGCTCAACAAAGACTTCGTATACAAAGGATTCACCTTCAAAAACGGCACAAAACTCACCGAAACATACATCAACAGCCTCGCATCGGAGGACTTGAAGGAATATGCACATCAGCTCAACCGTAGAACCGAATTCAAGGTACTGAGCCGCGACTACAAGCCTCGTGAAGACATCAGCGACGAACAGATGGCGAAGATCAAGGTGAATCCTGACGACAACAAGGTGCCTTTCACACAGGACAAGACAGGACTGTTCTCATTTAAGACATATGTCAACGCCTACACCGAATACGTCACCTACGACCGTGACTCCGACTTCAGCGTCTCACAAAGCAAAGTCATGCAGATGCTCAACGACGGAGTCATCACCAAAGACGATTTCATTGGCGACAACATCGACAAGATCATCACTGCAGGTGCCGTCAGAGACCGCAGCACATTTATTATCAAAGAGATGCGTATTGCCGACAGGACTGTCGAAAATATAGAAGTGACCGTTGTCAACAGTCTCAGATATGACTGGGTGATCGGACAGCAAGACCTGAAGAAATTCGGCAATTTTGAATTTAACACCGACGAACTAAAATTGATATTTAAATAAGATGCCAGTAGAAAAACGTTATCAGCTGCGCGGCGTTTCAGCCGAGAAGGAAGACATCCACAACGCCATCAAGAATCTTGACAAAGGCTTGTATCCCAACGCTTTCTGCAAGATCATCCCTGATATTTTGGGTGGTGACGACGAATATTGCAACATCATGCATGCCGACGGAGCAGGCACAAAGTCGTCGTTGGCATACCTTTATTGGAAAGAGACCGGCGACCTCTCAGTGTGGGCAGGCATCGCACAGGACGCTGTGGTGATGAACACCGACGACCTCATGTGCGTGGGAGCCACCGACAAGATGCTCCTCTCTTCCACCATCGGACGTAACAAGAACCTCATCCCGGGCGAGGTGATATCAGCCATCATCAACGGAACCGAGGATTTCTTGGCAAAGCTGCGTTCACTTGGAGTAGGTATCTACCTCACAGGCGGCGAGACTGCCGACGTGGGCGACCTGGTGAGAACCGTCATCGTCGACAGCACCGTTACAACCCGCATGAAACGTTCGGAAGTGATTGAAAATCATATTCAACCAGGCGATGTCATCGTGGGATTCGCGTCATACGGACAAGCCACTTACGAAGATAAATACAACGGAGGCATGGGCTCTAATGGTTTGACTTCCGCCCGTCACGACGTGCTGGGACATTATCTGGCCGAGAAATATAAAGAGAGCTACGACCATTCGATTCCTGAGGAATTGGTTTACTCTGGCAATCATACACTTACAGAGCCGACGAAGGTTCCCGGAGTGGATGTCGGAAAACTCGTCCTCGCCCCTACCCGCACCTATCTCCCAATGATGGTGCCGATTTTAGATAATCTGAGAGGAAAAATCAACGGTATCATCCATTGCAGCGGAGGCGCACAGACCAAGGTGACACATTTCATCGATAAGTTGCACATTATCAAGGACAACATGATCGAGCTGCCACCATTGTTCGAGATGATTCAGGAGTCGTCGGGCACCGACTGGCAGGAGATGTACAAGGTGTTCAACATGGGCTCGCGTCTTGAGATCTACACCGACGAGAAATCGGCAGAAGAGATGATTAAGATTGCCAACTCATTCAATATCAAGGCACAAATCATCGGTCACGTTGAGAAATCTGACAGAAAACAGCTCACAATAAAGAGTAAATACGGAATTTTTGAATACTAATGGAAATAATTGACAAATTAGAAGCGATCAAAGAACGCTGGGAAGCGTTACGCGAACAGCTGAACGACCCCGACTTGATGAACGACATGAAGCGTTACGTCAAGGTGAACAAGGACTACAAGGACCTTGAGCCTGTTATCGAGGCGTTCAACCAATACAAGACATATCTCGCCAACATCAGTGAAGCCAAGGAATTGCTGAAGACTGAGAAAGACGAGGACATGCGCCAGATGGCACAGGAAGAACTCGACGAGGCTACCGAGAAAGTGGCGAAACTCGAGGAAGACATCCGCTTGATGCTCATCCCCAAGGACCCGACCGACGGCAAGAACGCCGTTATGGAGATCCGTGCTGGCACTGGCGGCGACGAGGCTGCTATCTTCGCAGGCGACCTCTACAGAATGTATCTCAAGTTCTGCGAGGCGAAAAACTGGAAAGTGGAGACTGTAGATGCCAACGAAGGCACTGCAGGCGGCTTCAAGGAGATAGTGTTCAACGTCATTGGCGACGGAGCCTACGGAATACTTAAGTTCGAGTCGGGAGTGCATCGCGTGCAGCGTGTGCCGAAGACCGAGACACAGGGACGTATCCACACCTCGGCGGCATCGGTGGTGGTGCTTCCAGAAGCTGAGGAATTCGACGTGGAACTGCTCGACAAAGATATTAAGAAAGAGGTATATTGCGCGGCATCAGGACCTGGCGGACAGTGTGTGAACACCACATACTCCGCCGTGCGTCTCACCCACATCCCTACCGGCGTGGTGGTGAGTTGCATCGACGAACGCTCGCAGGCCAAGAACATGGCGAAAGCTATGAAGATTCTGCGTACTCGCATCTACGAGGCGGAATACAACAAATACATGGAGGAAGTCTGCTCGAAACGTAAGACCATGGTGTCGACAGGCGACCGCTCGGCGAAAATCCGTACCTACAACTACCCGCAGGGCCGCGTCACCGACCACCGCATCGGATTCACAGTGTATAACCTCACTGCAGTGATGGACGGCGATTTGACATCATTCATTGAGAACCTGCAAATGGCAGAAAATGCTGAAAGATTAAAAGAAGGACTTGAGGAATAACACACAACTATGAATAAAAAAGCTATAATTAATCAGATAAAAGCGAAGAAATCGTTTCTTTGTGTGGGTCTTGACACTGACATCAAGAAGATTCCGCAGCATCTGCTGAATGAAGAAGACCCTGTTTTTGAATTCAACAAAGCCATCATCGACGCTACGGCGCAATATGCCGTCGCCTACAAGCCAAACACCGCATTTTATGAGGTATACGGCGCCAAAGGATGGGCAAGTCTCGAAAAGACTATTAATTACATCAAGGAGAACCATCCTGATATCTTCGTCATCGCTGACGCAAAGCGTGGTGACATCGGAAACACTTCGGCCAACTATGCACGCGCATTTTTCGAGACATTGAAAGCCGATGCCCTCACCGTGGCACCTTACATGGGTGTCGACTCGGTGGAGCCGTTCCTGGGTTTTGATGACAAATGGGTGGTTTTGCTGGCCTTGACATCGAACAAAGGCTCGAAAGACTTCCAATATCTTAACGCTGAAGGCAAAGAGTTGTACAAAAACGTTCTGATGAAGTCGCAGGAATGGGCTGACGACAACAAGATGATGTACGTGGTTGGTGCCACACATCCTGAGGAGCTCGGCGATATCCGTAAGATGTTGCCAAACCACTTCTTCCTAGTGCCTGGCGTAGGTGCACAAGGCGGTGATTTACAGGCAGTTGCGAAACACGGCCTCAACGACCAAGTCGGATTGTTGGTAAACTCGTCAAGAGGGATAATCTATGCTTCCAACGGCGAAGACTTTGCTGAGAAAGCAGCAGGAGAAGCCAAGAAGCTGCAACAGCAGATGGAAGAGCTTTTAAAGGCTAACAACCTGATTTAAAAGGCAAAGCCGAGCATGAAACGGTAATCCACGGGAATCTCCTTTGGCACGTTTTTCTCTCGGTCGATGCAAACAATAACGCTGTGACAAACGGTCAGAATGTCGTTTGTCACAGCGTTTTTCAGATATTGACGCATCTTGAAACTGGTATGTCCCTTGTCGTAAACCTCTGTCTCGCACACTATCTCGTCGTGGATGCGCACAGGCAGTTTGAAGTCGAGCTCAACATGCACGAGAACGTATTCAAAAGTCATCCAATCAATGTCATGATTGAAGATGTGTTCAAAAAATTTTGAGCGGCCGTAGTCAAAGAGATTACATTGTGCCCCATTGTTGACATGGTCAAACGGGTCCAAGTCGCTCATACGGATTTGTATAGGACAAGAAAACATAAACCGTTATAAATCAATAATTTATCAGTGGGCTATCGAAACTTTCTTTGTTGAGACGCCGTCGTTGCTGACCACTCTCACCACATAGACGCCGTTTTCGCACGATGCCACGTTGACTGTTGTGTAGTCGTTTGTGCCTTCGACTGTCAACACTCTCTGTCCCAATGAGTTATACATCTCAACAAACTCCACATTCTGGCCTTCCACCACGATCATGCTGTTGGCAGGATTAGGATAAATGTTGATGTTTGAAGCCATGTTATCTTCCACGGTGTCAGGTCTTTTCTTCAGCATGAACGAGTTAGCCGCCATTGCGCCGAAGTCGCCTGCACCTTCGATGATTTTCTCATTGCCGATTTTGAGGTAATAATAGCCTTCGCCGTAGTTGCAGCAGATACCGTTGTTGTTGGTGTCGAAGATTCTGAAGAGATAGCATTCGTCAACTGGGACATCATTGATAGTAGCGACGTTGGTCTGTGTAGGGCTCTGACCCACGAGGTGCTGATAAGGACCGCCTTCGCCGACGATCTCGCCTGCTGAGTTGATGATGTTCCATGTGGTCTGCTCACCAAACTGGTCTTGGATGATATAGACTTTCACGGTCACCGTTTCTGTTTCGTATTCTTTTTCAAACCATTCGTCGGTTTGTGCGGCAAAAGCCCTGCTATATTCGTATGCTTCGCCATTGATTTCAGTGATGTTGATTGTTCCAGTATGTGTTCCCACCGGGACATCGATGTCGAAACCGATCATTGTCTTGCCGCCCGAGACGAGTTCGCCTGTCCATTCAAATTCCTGAGTGTTTCCTTCAACTTCTGCATTGAATTTCACTGATGTGAATGTGTTGAGGCCGATGTTGGCAAGTTCCATTTCAAACTCTTTGTTAAGACCGCATGATGCCTGCAGTATCTGTGTGACGTTTGATACTGAAGGATAAATCGGCACATCCACGATGACTGCTTTCTCGAGTTCGCAAGCGTTCAAAATCGGGCGTGCAGGAGTGCCCTGGAAACGTTCTGAGACCCATGCGAGGAAGAAGATATTGTCGATCTTCACCTCCACTCCGTTAGGGCTGCCTATCATTTCAGGAATCTGGTATTCGTAAGTCTTGGTAATCAAAGTGCCTGCTGTTGTTGGAGCTATGGCATCGCCCCAAGCGCTCTCGGTGATGACGTCGCGCAAGATATGCATATGGCAATACTGGTTGCCGACCACCTGCTCGGGGTTGCCCGACATGCCGCTCTGCGAGCCGAGGATGCTGTCTTGCAACATCGCCACGGTGAGATAGTTCTGGTCATAGTCGCTGTTGCCTGTGTAGTAAACCTCAACGGTGATGCTGGCGATGCGAGTGTCGGGGTTGATTCTCACGAAGCCTGCCACGTTGCATTCAGCTTCATGGTTAAGCTCCGTGTTTGTCAAGCCGTTCCATGCGCTGCGGCTCTGTCCGGCTGATGTGGAGCGGTTGACCACGCCTGTCGGGTATCCGCTGATTGAGAAACCTCCGTGGATGGCATTGCCGTCAGTGGTGATGAAGTTAGGATATGATGTAGGGGCATAACTGCCTGCATGCACGTTGATAGCCCACACCCTGCCAGGATTGTTTGCCATGATCTCGTTGGCGATCCTATGTCCGTCAGGGCAATAGCCGCAGTTACGGCCTGTAAATTCTTCGATAATGGCGTTTCTGTTGGTTGGTTCTGTAGAGACATACTGCTGGGCCTTTGCCATGTAAGTCATTGATAACAATGCTATTAAAGCTAACGTAAATTTTTTCATAGTGTTATTTTTAAATTAATAATGATTTTCTAGTCTGCAAAGATATAAAAAAATAAAAAACACGCCATTAAAAAATGGCGTGTTTTTTATGAATTTTATTAATTACAACTTATATCTCAACGATAGTGTTCCAGCCGAACTCGTCTTTTTCGAGACCTGTCTGGATGCCGCGGAGTTTGTTGTACAGTTTCTGGCTCCATGGACCTGGTTTGCCATCACCGAAGGTGTATGACTTGCCAGTCTCAGGGTCGTCGATGCGTGAGATTGGGCTGATGACAGCTGCTGTGCCGCATGCGCCTGCCTCTTCGAATGTGGCGAGTTCTTCTTCTGCCACTGGACGACGTTCAACCTTCATGCCGAGGGTCTCAGCGATCTGCATCAAGCTCTTGTTGGTGATTGATGGAAGGATTGATGTCGACTGTGGAGTGATGTATGTGTTGTCTTTCACTGCGAAGAAGTTAGCTGCGCCAGCCTCGTCGATATATTTCTTCTCTTTTGCGTCGAGATAGAACTCGCAGGCGTACTGACCGCCGTGGCAAGCCTCGACGTGAGCGCGCAATGATGCTGCGTAGTTGCCGCCGACTTTGTAGACGCCAGTGCCAAGAGGAGCTGAACGGTCGTATTTACGTGTGATGACGTATGGGTTAGCCTGGAAGCCGCCTTTGAAGTACGGTCCCACTGGTGTTGCGAACACGATGAACAGATATTCGTCGGCCGGTTTCACACCAACGCGGGCACCTGTGCCGATGATGAGTGGACGGAGGTACAATGAAGCGCCGCTCTCGTATGTAGGGATGAATTCCTTGTTGAGCTGCACACATTTGATCATGGCTTCCTCAAATTTCTCCATTGGGAAACGTGGCATGCAGATGCCGTCGCATGACGACTGCAAACGTTTTGCGTTCTCGTCGAGACGGAAGATACGCACTTTGCCGTCAGCGCCGCGGTGAGCCTTCAAGCCTTCGAAAGCCTCCTGACCGTAGTGCAAACATGTTGCGGCCATGTGAATGTTGATAGTTGTCTCCGAGCAGAATTCCAGCTCGCCCCATTCGCCGTTTCTGTAGTAGCAGCGGACGTTGTAATTTGTTGGATAGTAACCAAATGGGAGTGATCCCCAATCGATGTTTTGCATGATAAAATATTTATTTTTAGTTAATATTTTCTTCGTTTTCTTGGACCGCAAATTTACGATTTATTTTAATACGCACGACAATTTTTCCACAAATTCTTCCATAAATAATGCTCCTCGATGCCGTATTGGTCCATCAAACCTTTAATCTGCTTCGCAATCGCTTCTTTGTCAACGGGTTTATCGGTTTTCCTGCCGACGAGAAGCACGTTTTTCGGGGTGTTGTCGATCTCGATAAACTCCATCACTTGGGTCTTGTAACCACAGTATTCGAGCACCAGTGCACGGATGGTGTCGGTAATCATAACCGCCTGACGCTCAAGGAAGATGCCGTACCTGGTGATGGCATCGGTCTTGCCCGAACGCTCCATCTCACGACGAATCTGCTTGTGGCAGCATGGGGCGCATATTATCAGCTTGGCGTTGTTGCGGATACCTTTTAATATAGCGTCGTCGGTGGCAGTGTCGCAAGCATGGAGGGCAATGAGGACGTCGAGACGCGATGGTTGGTAATCGACGATTGAGCATTCCACGAAACGTATCGTTGATTTCGTTGAGACGCACGGTCGTGTGTCTTTACAGATATCATTGATTTTCAATACCAAATCTTTTCTAATCTCCACCCCTTCCATCTCAATTTTCTTGTCGTAATGCGTCGTAAGATACTCGTACAGCGCAAATGTCAGATACCCTTTTCCTGCCCCCATGTCGGCGATGTGTATCTCGTCGTCGAACTTGGTCTGGCGCATCACGCCGTCAACTATTTCAACGTATTTGCAGATCTGCTTGTATTTGTGTTGCATGTCGGCTGTCACCTTGCCTTCGCGGGTGGTCAAGCCCAGAAGATGCCACCAGGGTTTGTTCGGGTCGATGAGACGCTGCTTCTCATGGTCGTGGCTGAGATCCTGCTCGCGGTTTTCCTGCACCTTTTTGCACATCAGAGTGGGCTTACCTTTCTTGCTGACAAGCAGTGTCACATCTTCCGTAAGGGTAAAAAGTGACACGTTTTGGAAGGTCTCAGGAACGAGGCTTCTCACCTGCTCCATCGTCTGCGCGGCATCGAAATTCTTCGTCTCGTCACGACGCTCGTAACGATAGGTAAACTGATACATCTTATTGTCTTTCAATAAGATAGGTTTCACGTAAATGTTTCTCAACTCGCTATTTTTCGACACTGGTTTTGACAATGTCATCTTGACAACTGAGTCGTCTTTAAGTGAATTTTCGAGCTTGTCGAAGAATCTGTCCATCCTTTTTACTTTTTTGCAAAAATAATAAAAAAATGACAAGCGACATTTTGTCAGTACAATTATTTTGGCATAATTTTTGATTATTGTCATTTCGAGCGAAAGCAGAGCCGTAGTCGAGACCTGAGCCTGCGAAAGCATTCACCTTAGGTGAATAAATCACCGCCATATGAATGTTTACGAAACAATTGATTGGCGGAGATTTCTCCATTCCGCTTCGCTCCAGTCGAAATGACGGAACACATTGGTAATTAATAAATTTTAACAATATGAATACAGGTACAATTGGAGTCAAAACGGAAAACATTTTTCCGGTGATTAAAAAGTTTTTATACTCGGAAAACGAGATATTTTTGCGTGAGATAATCAGCAATGCCGTGGATGCCACCCAAAAGCTGAAAACACTAGCATCTGCTGGCGAATTCAGCGGCGAGCTTGGCGATTTGACCATTAAAGTCGAGGTCGACAAGAAAAAAAAGACCATCACTGTGCGCGACAACGGCATCGGCATGACAGAGGCTGAAGTCGACAAATACATCAACCAGATAGCATTCTCGGGAGCCACAGAGTTTGTTGAGAAATTCAAGACCAACAGCGAAGCTGAGGCTGCCAACATTATCGGACATTTTGGACTGGGATTCTACTCGGCATTCATGGTGTCGTCGAAAGTGTCTTTAATCACTAAGTCATACACCCAGGGCGCTGACGAAAAAGGCGTCATCTGGGAGTGCGACGGCTCACCTGAGTACACGATGAACCCTATTGCGAAAAGCAACCGCGGAACCGATGTAATACTTTATGTATCAGACGATTGCGCCGACTTCCTCGAAGAAGGCAAGATCCGCGAATTGCTCAACAAATACTGCAAATTCATGTCGGTGCCAATCCAATTTGGAACGAAGAAAGTGCAGGAACCTATCGAAGGTGAGACTGACAAAGACGGCAAGCAGAAGACCAAAGAGGTCGAAAAACCTTGGATTATCAACGACGTGGCACCGCTTTGGAAGAAAGCCCCGTCGAGCATCGATGACAAGGAATACAACGAGTTTTATCACACATTGTATCCTATGAACTTCGTCGAGCCGATGTTCCACATCCATCTGAATGTCGACTACCCGTTCAACCTCACGGGAATCCTTTATTTCCCTAAGATTTCGAACCGTTACGAGTTCCAGCGCAACAAGATTCAGCTCTATTGCAACGAGGTGTTTGTGACCGATTCCGTCGAGGGCATCTTACCTGATTTTTTGAGCTTGCTGCATGGCGTGATCGATTCCCCAGACATCCCGTTGAACGTCAGCCGCTCGTTTTTACAGAATGACCAAAACGTCAAGAAAATCTCGTCTTATATCACTAAGAAGGTGGCTGAGAAACTCGAGGAGCTCTTCAAGAAAGACCGCGCAGATTATGAGAAAAAATGGGACGATATCAAGATTTTCATCGTCTATGGCATGATTGCCGACCCGAAATTTTTCGAAAGAGCAGAAAAATTCATGCTTTTCAAGGATACCGACGGAAAATATTATACCATAGAGGAATACAGAAAATTAATTGAGGAAAAACAGACCAACAAAGACAAAAATGTTGTATATTTGTACGCGACAAATCTCGACGAGCAATATACTAACATCGAGAAGGCTAAGGAACGCTGCTATAACGTCCTGATGCTTGACGGAATGTTGGACTCACACTTCATCAGCACGTTTGAGCAGAAGTTTGAGCACACCTCATTTGCAAGAGTCGACTCGAACACCATCGACAAACTCATTGAAAAAGAGGACGTTAAGAACGAATCGAAGCTCGACGACAAACAGAAAGAAGAGGTGAAGAAGGCGTTTGAGGAGGTGATTGACAAGACGCATTTCAACGTCGAGTTCAGCACCTTGGGCGAGGACGACGACCCTGTGGAGATCATCCAGAACGAGTGGATGCGCCGTTACAAGGAGATGAACCAGATGGGCGGAATGCCGATGTGGGGCGAAATGCCTGACAGCTACACCCTGATGCTCAACACCAACAACACGGCGGTCGCCACACTGCCAGAGAAGAGCGAAGAGGAACGCAAAGCAGTGATAACACAGCTCTACGACTTGGCGAGATTGTCGAAGAACTTGCTTAAAGGCAAAGAATTGAGTGAGTTTATAAAGAGGAACTTTAAAGGTATTAACTAATAATTATAACACAATGAAAAAGAAAGGTTTAGTTACAATTTTGATCATCGTCGCCGTTGTATTGGTGATTTATCTGTGGTTCAAGTCAGGATACAACGCCATGGTCGAGAAACAGGAAGCCGTATCGGCACAATGGGCACAGGTGGAGAACGTCTATCAGCGTCGTGCTGACCTCATTCCGAACCTTGTGGCAACAGTGAAAGGCTATGCCGCACATGAGCAGAACACGTTGACAGAGGTCATCGAGGCACGTGCGAAGGCCACAAGTATCACCATCGATCCGACCAACCTTGATCCGGAAGATATCGCACAGTTCCAAGCCGCCCAGGACCAGTTGTCGGGCGCATTGAGCCGACTCCTTGTCTCGGTGGAGGCATATCCGGAGCTCAAGGCTAACGAGAACTTCCTGGCATTGCAGTCGCAGCTCGAAGGCACAGAGAACCGCATCACTGTAGAACGCCAGAAATTCAACGAGAAGGCAATGGATTACAACCAGTATATCCGCAAGTTCCCTCGTAACATCATCGCGAGCATGTTCGACTTCGAGAAAGTCGGCTATTTCAAGGCACAGGCAGGTGCTGAGACAGCTCCAAAAGTTGAGTTCTAATGCTGAAAAAACGTTTTTGCCTTTTATTGGCAATATTATTAATCGGTGTGACAGGTTTCGCGCAGAAAATCCCGGCGAGGCCTGTCCCGCCACGTTTGGTTAACGACTTCGCCGACATATTGACCGACAGAGAGGAATATGCCTTGGAGACGAAGCTCGTCAACTATAACGACACCACCTCCACTCAGATTTGTGTGGTGACGGTGACAAGTCTTAACGGCACCACATCTGACGATTTCGCCTATCAGATTGGCGAGAAATGGGGTGTCGGCACCAAGGACAACAACGGTGTGGTCATCCTAGTGAAACCCAAGACCGCCGATGAATTGGGCGATGTCTCGATTCAGGTAGGCTACGGCATGGAGCCATACATCACCGACGCGGTAAACTACGTCATCAGGACGAAGGAGATGATACCTGCTTTCAAGGAGGGTGACTATTACACTGGCATCGACAATGCTGTTGACGCCATCATCGGGTTGGCCTCGGGTGCCTTCACAGCCGACGAATACGCCGATGAAGACGACGACGCTTTAGGTATGCTTGTGGTTTTATTTGCCATAATGATTGTCATCGTGCTTATCAGCGCATCTGGCAAAGGCAGAGGCAAAGGAGGCAGCAAGAACCACAGCGGATTCTGGACCGGACTTTTTCTTGGCAGTTTATTCTCGGGAGGCGGTGGCGGCTCCTGGGGTAGCAGCGGAGGCTCCTCCTGGGGCGGAGGCCACAGCGGAGGCTTCGGTGGCTTCGGGGGAGGCCATTTCGGCGGCGGCGGCGGAAGCAGCAAATGGTAAAAAAACATTCATTATGAGCAACGTGATATCAATACGAAACGGCAGCGTGTTCCAGCACGACCGACTGATTTTAAACAATATCAACCTTGAAATCGGCCAAGGCGAGTTTGTGTATCTCATTGGCCGTAGCGGCTCAGGAAAATCATCGCTGCTCAAGACATTGTACGCCGACTTGCCGGCAAAAAGCGGCATCTTCAGCATAGCAGGCTTCACCCTCAACGACATACGCCGCAAGGATATCCCTATGCTGAGACGCAAAATAGGCATAGTGTTTCAAGATTTCCAGCTGCTTTACGACAGAAACGTGGAACAAAACCTCTCGTTTGTGCTGAAAGCTACCGGTTGGGACAACGACACCATGATCAACCGACGCATCGACGAGGTGCTGCAACTCGTAGGACTCAAAGGCAAACGCCTTTCGATGCCGCACCAGCTGTCGGGCGGCGAACAACAGAATGTTGCCATAGCACGCGCCTTGCTCAACAGCCCGAGTGTCATTTTGGCAGACGAGCCCACAGGCAACCTCGACCCAGAGACCACCAACGACGTGATGAAGCTCCTCACGAAGATTCGCGACAACGGCACCACCATCTTGATGGCAACACACAACTATAACCTCATTTTGAAATATCCTTCACGCGTGATAAGCTGCGCCGACGGCACCATCAGCGAATCAGCCAAGTAGCTCGACCAGGCGGTCGGTGGTACGTGAAGAGTTATAGAAAGCATCCATCCTGCTCTTTCTTATAGCGACCTGCTCCTCGACGAAAGGCTTCGTCATGAGGTCGGCAACGACGGTCTTTATCTCGTCGGCAGTGTTAGCCACGACACATAAGTCATTGATATCCAAGCCTTCCACCATTTTGTCGTTAACCACACAATAACGTCCGTTGTACAAGGCGTTCAGCAGTTTCAGTTTCAGCCCCGTCGACTGTGTAGTAACCAGGATGTTGATATGCGCATTACGTATAAGCTCCTGTAAATAATCGTCTTCCGGATTCTCAACTAGCTCCACATTGGGTTCAGCAGCGGCACATCTTACCAGATGACTCGGAGGGTTCATGCCCGCAATCTTAAGTTTGATGTCGGTGCCTTTGAACACCTCTTTGATGAGGAACTCGGCAGCGTTATAATTTTCCGAAACATCAAGTTTTCCATGGTAAAGCACAAAATCGCCCTGTCCTTCAAGCACATCCACCTTGTCGAAGCCCGCATATGCCGGAATCAGATACACATTGTCATAATAACGCTTGAAATACTCATAATCTTTGTTGGAGATGGCAAAAATACCGGTGGCTTTCGCCAAAACAGGCTCAAACCTGCGCAGTTTGCGGGCCTCCATCCTCAAAAACAGTCGTTTCCTAAGGCTTTTTTCGGTATCGGCCAGATAACGATAGTAATCGTGTTCGAGGTTATGCGCGCGCACAAAGATCTTGCGACCTTCCATCCTCGGGTCGAGCAAAACACCACATGTATGCAGCCCCTCAAGCAGAATCGGGTAGTCGTCTTTCAGCAGATTTTGGATCAAATCCTCTGATATTCTAGAAGTTACAATGAAAGGCTTTTTTTTGAAAAGATTGCCAAACGACATGTCGCGTTTGTAGTAATGCGTCTCCACACACAAGGCTTCCAGCCGCTCGGAATGCTCACGTCCGTACTCAAAGCAGTGGAAATGCACCTTAAAGCCACGTTCCACGAGGGCTTTCAGCTTGAAAAACACGTCGATGACGCCTCCGTAATTCACCGGACACGGCACATCGAAACTTACGATATGTATGTGATTATCAGACGTATTTTTCATAGATTTTCAGCAGGACAGACTCTTCGTTCTCCCAACAGAGCTCCTGCGCTGCAAATATAAGATTATTTTTCCATTCAGCCAACTTCTTTTCGTCATTTAAAGCATTTTTAATGGTGTCGGCAATGGTCAGCGACTCATGATTATCGATGAAAGTGCCTATGTTATAATGAGTTATGATACGTTCAATCTCAGTAAGATGCGATGCGATGATTGGCACACCAGCCTGGATGTAGTCGAACAGTTTGTTAGGCAGGCTGAAGCGGTAATTGAGGTTTGTGTCCTTGTCGAGGGTGAAGCCGAGCTCCGCCAGTTGAGTGATAGCCATCATTTTCTGGTATGGCATACGCGGGAAAAATTTCACACGGTCGTCCCAATGGTTTGATGCCACTTTCTTCTTCAAAATTGGAAGCACGTCTCCTCCACCGATTATAACCAATTGACAATCAGAGAGATATCCCATCGCATCAACCAATTCTTCAGAGCCACGATGGATGTTGATGCCCGAGCCTTGAAGCACCAAGATATGTTTGTTTGGATCAAGTCCAACATCTTCGCGGGAAGCTGGTGCAGGAAGCATCTTTCGCATCGGTATGTTGCGGATGACGTGCACTTTGAGGCCATATTTCTCATGGAAAAGGTCGGCAATCGACTGGCACACCGTGATCATCTCCTGCATCTTCGGCAAAACGTATCCCTCGATGCGTTTCCATACCTTCTGCACCCTCGGACGGCTCACCAATTCAGGCACTTCCGTAAAATATTCGTGGCTGTCGTAAATCAGTTTCACGCCTTTCAGTTTAGAAACCCAGAAATTTGGTAAGAGAGTGTCCAAGTCGTTGGATAACAGGCAGTTGCAACGATGGAAAAGCAGAAACAGGAACAACCGGAAATTGAACTCGGCGTAGAACAACGGTCCTTTCTCGAACAGCAGTTTCATACGGTGCGATTGGTATGGCCGCTCATCCATCGGGGGCGATTTGCGTTGCCGACGACCCACAAGAAGCACCTCAAACCCCGCCTTTTGAAGGGTCAGACACGACTTGTTGACACGCTGGTCGGTCACTAAGTCATTGATTACAGATACGATAACACGTTTCAAAGTGGTCAAATTTTCAAGCTATAAAATTACGGATTTTTCCGTTGTCGTTTGACAAAATTTGTTTATTTTTGAAAAAAATTTCGGAAATGGAGAAAAATTTTTCGTTGCGAGAGCTAAACACATTCGGATTTGACGTGTCGGCGCGGTATTTTCAGGAATTGAAAACATTGGATGATATCCAAGGATTATTGCGCAATCCTGAATTCATATCCTGTAGAGACGCGACAATGTCACGTGTTTTGATCCTTTCTGGCGGCAGCAACATCCTGTTTTCCGATGAGTTTTACAATGGTTTTGTGGTTTACCCGAATCTTAAAGGAATAGAAATCGTTGAGGAGAACGCCGAAACCGTCATGATTCGTTGTTATTGCGGCGAGGTCTGGAAAGATTTTGTCGATCATACCGTCTCCTTAAATTTGTACGGTCTGGAGAACCTGTCCGATATTCCGGGCAAGGTCGGGGCGGCACCAGTGCAAAACATCGGGGCGTATGGCGCAGAGGTGAAAGACACTGTGTATCAAGTATATACGATTGATTTAGCAACAGGCGAAACCAAAGTTTTCAGCAACGAAGAATGCCAATTTTCGTATAGAAATTCCGTTTTCAAGTCTCCTGTTGGGACAAGGCATGCCTTGTCCATGATATACGCCGTTGATTTTAAATTAAAAAAACACGGCGAATTGAAATTGGATTATGGAAATATACGTAATTATTTGATTGCCAACAATATAACCAATCCAACATTGAAAGATGTGGCGGCGACGGTGAAGGCTATCCGTGCCGAGAAACTACCCGAAGTGGGTGTTGTCGGCAGCGTCGGAAGTTTCTTCCAGAATGCGATTGTGACGATGGAAAAGTACATGGAAATCAAAGAATTATATCCCGAAGTTCCATCTTATCCTGTTAGCACCAGCTCGTCATTTCGACCGGAGCGAAACGCAGTGGAGAAATCTCATGAATATATCAAAATCCCATCAGGCTGGTTGATTGACAAGGCCGGTTGGAAAGGTCATCGTGAGGGCCATGTGGGCGTATGGGACAAACAAGCACTTGTTTTGGTTCACTACGGAGGCGGCAAACCCTCTGAAATTCTTGATTTAATGAAAAAAATTCAGGATTCGGTATACAAAAAATTCGGAATTGAAATCAATCCTGAAGTTAATATAGTCGCTAGTCTTTAGTCTTTAGTCACTAGCATAGTAAAAAAACTAAAGACTAAAGACTAAAGACTAAACAATCATTCCCCCAACAAGCTCGTTCACATCCTCAACTCCTTGTCTCTCACAATATTCCTCTATGCCTTTGGCTACTTTTGCGGATATTGCAGGGTCGATGAAGTTGGCTGTGCCGATTTGTATTGCTGAGGCACCGGCGAGCAGAAATTCTATCGCGTCGGTTGCTGATGAGATGCCTCCCAAGCCTATTACCGGGATCTTCACGGCTTTCGACACCTGCCACACCATGCGCAGTGCCACTGGCTTCACGCAAGCGCCTGACAATCCGCCAGTTACCATCGAGAGAACTGGCTTTCTGGTCTCAGCGTTGATGGCCATACCAAGCAATGTATTTATCAATGAAACTGAGTCGGCACCTGCGGCCTCGGCAGCGAGTGCTATCTCAGCGATGTTGGTGACATTCGGCGAGAGTTTCACCATCAGGTGTTTGTGATAGACTTCACGGACGGCTTTCACCACCTGTTCGATGCCTGAGCATGTCACGCCAAACGCCATGCCGCCTTGTTTCACGTTAGGGCATGACACGTTGAGTTCGATGGCCGGGATATCTTCGAGTGCATCGATTTTTGCGGCAGCGGTGACGTAATCGTCTATGTTTGAGCCACTTACGTTGACAAGCACATTGGTATCGAAATGTCTGATTCTCGGATATATCGTCTCGACGAAGTAGTCGACGCCTTTGTTTTGGAGTCCGACGCAGTTGAGCATGCCCATCGGGGTCTCTGCCATTCGCGGATAAGGGTTGCCTTCGCGGTGATGCAAGGTGGTTCCTTTCACTATGATGCCGCCGAGTTCGGAAAGGTCAACAAAATCGGCATATTCCTCGCCGTATCCGAACGTCCCCGACGCTGTCATGACGGGGTTTTTGAGGGTCAAGCCCTTCAGTTTTATCTCAGTCTTTACCATAGCAGCCGTTCAATATTAAAAACAGGACCTTCCTTACACACGCACAGATTGCCTTCCTTGGTGTTTTCGACGCAGCACAGACAGGCGCCTATGCCGCATGCCATCTGGTTTTCGAGCGACACCTCGCACCAGATGCCTCGTTCGCGTGCCAGCTTCGCCACAGCCTTCATCATCGGCATGGGGCCGCACGCATATATCTTATTGATTTTCATCGTATCCCAGAGGCTATGCTCAGTCACGAAGCCTTTCTCGCCCATCGAGCCGTCGTTGGTAGTGATGAACACGTCGCCTTCGTTGCGGAAACGGTCAAGGAGCATTAGGTCATCACGAGTGCGGCCGCCTAACAGAAACGCTGTTGTAAAAACGCTCGGCCGTGCGTCTCTACAAATCGTTTTTGCGAAATACAACAATGGCGCAATGCCGATGCCGCCGCCCACCAACAACACGTTGTCGTCCTTGTCGGGCATGGTGAATCCGTTGCCAAGAGGCAGCACCACGTTCACCGTCGCCCCGACAGGAAGAGCACAAAGTTTGGTTGTCCCTTCGTGCTTCTCCTGAATAAGCAGGTCGATTGTATTGTTTTGATAATCAACGTCGTGGATAGATATCGGACGACGCAGATACGCCTTGTCGCAGCCGTCGACACGCACGTTGACGAACTGTCCGCCGCGGATCTCCGGCAGTGGCATGTCGCTTTTCAGTTTCAGCAATGCCGCCCGCGGGAACGACTGTTTCTCAATTACAATGAAATCAATTATTTTTTTCATATAATCAATACGTCATTTCGACTGAAGCGGAGCGGAATGACGAGTATGTAGTTACACCTTCTTCGGTTTTTTTGTTGACTTTGTTGCTGGAGCGGCGGCGGCTTTCACGTTTTCTTTTGCTGCTGCCTTTGGTGCCGCTTTCTTTGCTGGAGCTTTCTTCACCTCTTTCTTTTCAGCTGGTGCTTCCTCGGCCTTCTCCTCTTTCTTTTCTTCTACGGTGAAATCGAGGATGCCTTTGTCGTTCAAGAGCTGATACCACTGGAAGACTTTCTTCATATCTGATTGATACACAGCGTCTTCGTCATAGTCAGGAAGCACGATGAGGAATTTCTCTCTCAACTCGACCGGCGAAGCCTTTTTCGGGTCGAAATCGAGTTTGTCGCCCAATTTCTCATGGATGCTCATGAAGACTTCTTTCAGAGGCTTGTCCTCACCTGTCGTGAAGATGCTGATTTCCTCGAGGGAGCTGATTTTATCGTTTGCGAAAGCAGGGATACGCTTTCCATCGATCAACGACTCAACAATAAGCTTTCCTCCACCGTTTGTTGTGATGAGGAAAAGACCCGGTTTGCCAGAAATGGCTACAACTTTACTTAAATCCATAGTTTATTTTTCTAAATTTATCTAATTTATAACGTAATTTTCAAATTTTAATTGTTAAACGACTGCAGATCGGTCAGACGTTTGTACACGCCGCCTTTTTCGATGAGTTCCTCGTGTTTGCCGCGTTCCACTATATGTCCTTTCACCATCACGAGAATCTCGTCGGCGTTCTGGATTGTGGAGAGACGGTGTGCGATGACTATTGAGGTGCGGTTTGTCATGACCTTCGCAAGTGCCTCTTGCACAAGGCGTTCCGATTCGGTGTCGAGTGACGATGTAGCCTCGTCGAGGATGAGAATCGGAGGGTTCTTCAGCACTGCACGCGCGATGCTTATCCTCTGTCGCTGTCCTCCTGATAGGTTCATGCCGCGGTCGCCGATGACGGTGTCGTAGCCGTCTTCCATCTCCATGATGAAGTCGTGTGCGTTGGCAATCTTCGCTGCCTCGATGACGGCCTCACGTGTGGCGTGCTCCAGTCCGAACGCTATGTTATTGAACACGGTGTCGTTGAAGAGGATGCTCTCCTGCGAGACTATGCCCATCAGGCCGCGCACGTCGCTGATCTTGAAGTCGCGTATATCGGTGCCGTCGATGAGAATATGGCCTTCGCTGACATCGTAGAATCGCGGCAACAGGTCGACCAAGGTGGATTTTCCGCCTCCGCTTTCGCCAACGAGCGCTATCATCTTGCCTTTCGGGATGGTCAGGTCGATGTTGTGCAGCACGTCGACCTCGTTGTAATGGAAGCTCACATTATTATATATAATGGATTCTTTGAAATCAGGAATCTCGAGCGCATCTTGTTTCTCGACGATAACCTCTTCAGCGTCAAGCACTTCGAAGATACGGTCGGCTGATGCCATGCCTTTCTGAAGGCTGTAGAAGCCTTGCGAGAACGACTTGGCAGGCGAGATTATCTGCGAGAACACCACTATATAAGCGATGAAGTTGGCTGCTGTGATGCTCGGCTCGGCACCTGGAGTAGCTGCTGCGTCAAGAATCAGGGTGGCACCGAACCACACCACTATAGCGATGATTATCGACGAGAGGAACTCGCTCATCGGGGAGCTGAGGTCGCGCTTACGGTTCACGTATTTTATCACTCTGGTGTAAAGACCGTTCTGTTCGTTGAATTTCTCGCTCGAATAGCCGATGGCGTTGAATGCCTTGATGATACGCAGTCCGCCGATGGTTTCCTCAATGGTGGCAAGCATTCCCGCGAAACGGTTCTGTCCGTCGAGGGAGTCTTTCTTCAGCGATTTACCGATCCAGCCGATGATGAGGCCGCCGATTGGGAGCAGCAGCACCACAAACAAGGTCAGACGCCAGCTCACGCCCAGCATGTAGGCGAAATAAGCCAAAATGGTGATCGGCGACTTGATAAATGTGTCGAGATAACTGATTATCGACACCTCAATCTCCTGAACATCGGTGGTTATTCGCGCCATGATGTCGCCTTTCTTATGTTTGCTGTAAAACGAAAGAGGCAATATCATGATCTTCTTATACAAATCGTTGCGGATATCCTGTATCGTGCCTGCACGTGCCCCGACCATGAAATAAAGCGCGAAATAAGTGGTGATATTTCGCAGGAAGAACGCTATCACAAGCAGCAAGCAGATGAAAACCAACGCTGTAGACTGGCCTTTCAGGATGATGATATAACTCACGTAATAGTCGAGCATAGCCAACAAAGAGTCGGTATCAAGGGCAAATTCAGGCTTGACCGTGGTGAGGTTTTCCGGATTGAACAGGAGGTTCAAAAACGGCACTATCATCGAGAACGAGAACAGCGAGAACACTATGGCCAAAATATTGAACACTATGTTCATCAAGATGCTGAACCAGTACGGCTTGACATAATGCAATATCCTGCGGAAATTTCTTTTTTTATCCATTTTTCTTCATTTTAAAAATTAAAACCGGTGTAATTTTCCGGTGTGATGGCGTGCATCTCTTTCTTAACCGTCTCATTTACAGGCAGCTGGTCGATAAACGCGTCGATCGACTCGCGTGTCACCTTCTCGTTGGTGCGTGTGAGTCCTTTCAAAAGTTCGTAAGCGCCCTCAACCTGTTCGCGACGAAGTATTGTCTGTATGGCCTCTGCCACGACGGCATAGTTGTTTTGCAGGTCGGCGCGAAGCTTGGTCTCGTTGAGGATCAGCTTATCCAAACCCTTTGACAATGAAGCTGTTGCGATCAGAGTATGTGCCAGCGGCACTCCGATGTTGCGGGTCACTGTAGAGTCAGTGAGGTCGCGTTGCATGCGGCTGATCGGGAGCTTGCGGCTGAGGTGTTCGAAGATGGCGTTGGCCATTCCGAGGTTGCCTTCAGCGTTCTCGAAATCTATCGGGTTGACCTTGTGCGGCATCGCTGACGAGCCCACCTCGCCTGCTTTGATCTTCTGTTTGAAGTAGTCCATCGAGATGTAGAGCCAGATGTCGCGCGACAAGTCAATCAAAATGGTGTTGACACGTTTGATGGCGTCGAAATACTCGGCCATGGTGTCGTAATGCTCAATCTGCGTTGTAGTTTCCTGACGTTTCAGTCCGAGTTTCTTGCTGAATTTGGCAGCGAAAAGCTTCCAGTCGAACTGCGGATATGCCACCTTATGTGCGTTCATGTTGCCTGTGGCGCCTCCGAATTTGTTCTCAAACGGCAGTCGTTTCAGCTCATCCAACTGGTTTTCAAGGCGTTCCACGAAGACGTATATCTCTTTGCCAAGATGTGTAGGGCTTGCTGGCTGACCGTGTGTGTGAGCCAACATCGGCACGTCGTGCCATTCCTCGGCGAGTTCGCGTAAGCGGTTGATAATCTTTTCAATAGCAGGCAACACTAGCTCGCGGTTAGCCTCTTTCATGGTGAAAGGCACCGCGCTGTTGTTGATATCCTGCGAGGTCAGGCCGAAATGGATGAACTCCTTGAACTGGGTGAGGTTCATCTCGTCGAAACGGCGTTTTAGGAAATATTCGACAGCTTTAACGTCGTGGTTGGTGGTCTTCTCAATCTCTTTAATCTCTTGTGCGTCAGCGACATTGAAGTTTTTGACGATATTTCTGAGTTTGCGGAAATATTTCGGGTCAAAATCCTTGAGTTGCGGCAGTGGCAGCTGGCAGAGCGCGATAAAATACTCCACCTCCACCATCACTCTGGCGCGGATCAGTCCAAATTCTGAAAAATACTCATCAAGACGCTCAACTTTCTTGCGATAGCGACCGTCGATAGGCGAAATAGCTGTTAATTCTGATATATTCATTTCAAATAGTCATTGTCTTTCAAACTTGCAAAGATATGAATAAATATTATATAAATGGAAATATTTTTTACAAATCTGCAACGACAATCTTTTCTATTTGATTATCAAAATATTATAGTATACTGTTTTCAATAAAACAACTGCAGTTTTTTCACATCCACGCCTTGTCTTTCGGCTGATTTGATGATTTTGTCGAAAGCGGCCCTGTCGTAAGGCAGTTTCTTTGACAGAATCCAACACTTTGATTTTCTTTTGTTTGACAGCGCAACGATTCCATACTGTTCGTCATAACCGACGACGAGATATTTTTTTCGCCACAGTCCGTTTCGGATAATCAAATAGTTTTTTCGCATTCTGACGACAAATTTTCCGTGATAGCACCGCATCAGTCGGCGGTTGATTTCGTCGTAAGACACATAGAGCAAATCGAATGCATTGTCATGAGTAGCAGACAGATACATGAACACATCAAGTTTTTTAAAGAGACTTCTCTCCAGGGTGCAGGCCACCTCATACCATTTCTCCGACACGCCGGAATATAACATCGGCATGAGCGGATTATTGAAATAATCAGCTAACATAATTAAATAGTTTTAAGGAACGATTTTTTTTGGTTTATTGCTTTTTGGCAAATATTAACATGAAGAAAATTCTCCACTAACAATGTTGCAAAGATAATAAAATTTTTTGTAATTTCGCACCATTAAATCTTAAAAATAAAAAATAATTGTAAATTTAACATAAATCATTGATAATCATGAAGTACGATGTCATTGTAATAGGTAGTGGTCCTGGCGGTTATGTGGCTGCTATCAGAGCTTCGCAGCTCGGAAAGAAGGTGGGAGTTGTTGAAAAAGCTGAGATTGGCGGCACATGCCTCAACTGGGGCTGCATCCCGACCAAGGCTCTTTTGAAGAGCGCGGCTGTCTACACATATATGCAACACGCTGAGAATTACGGCATTAAGCTCGAGGGCGAGGTCCATCCCGACATGGAGGCCGTGGTGGCTCGCAGCCGTGGCGTGGCCGATGGCATGAGCAAAGGTGTGCAATACCTCTTTAAAAAAAATAACGTGGAACTGATTCCGGGTCTCGGCTCATTGACAGCTGACAAGACAGTGAAAGTCGTTGACGCCGAAGGAAATACAACAGAATACGAGGCCGACCACATCATCCTGGCAACAGGCTCGAGAGTGCGTCAGCTGCCAGCAATGCCTATCGACGGCAAGAAAATCATCAGCTACCGTCAGGCTTTGGTGCTCGACAAGCTTCCTGAGACCATGGTGGTAGTAGGTTCAGGCGCCATCGGCTCGGAGTTTGCATTTTTCTTCACTTCTATGGGCGTGAAGGTGACATTGGTGGAGTTCCTGCCAAACGTCGTGCCTAACGAAGACGAAGAAGTCTCGAAACAGGTAGAGCGGTGCTTCAAGAAACTGAAGATGACAGTGATGACTGAGGCTTCGGTCACCAACGTCGACACCACAGGCGAGAAATGCGTGTGCACCATCAGCACCAAGAAAGGCGAGAAGGTCGTGGAGGCTGACATCGTCCTCTCAGCTGTCGGCGTGCAGACCAACTTAGAAGACCTGGGTCTCGAGAACCTCGGTATCGCCAGCGAGCGTGACAAGATCATCGTCGACGACTACTACCGCACCAACGTGGAAGGCGTGTACGCCATTGGCGACATCGTTCACGGGCCGGCATTGGCACACAAGGCATCACACGAGGCTATCATCTGTGTGGAGAAGCTCTGCGGCATGGATCCTAAGCCATTGAACTACAACAATATACCAGGTTGCACCTACATCACTCCTGAGGTCGCGTCGGTGGGCTTGAGCGAAGCGAAAGCCATCGCAGCAGGCTACGAGGTGAAGATCGGCAAGTTCCCGTTCACAGCATCAGGCAAAGCCGCTGCGGCAGGCAACAAAGACGGTTTCATAAAGGTGGTGTTCGATGCCAAAACCGACAAATGGCTTGGCTGCCACATGGTGGGCGAAAACGTCACCGAGATGGTCGCTACAGCAGTGCTGGCACGCGAACTAGGAGCCACTGGCCGTGACATCATCGAGAACATCTTCCCGCATCCAACGATGTCGGAAGCCATCATGGAAGCTGCCGCCGCGGCATACGGAGAGGTGGTTCATCTGTAATGGATAACAAAAAAGTCTTATTAGCATTCCAGATTGCCGTACTGGCAGCCGGAATAGCCGCTATTGTGGCGTGTATAGTGGGCATCAGGGCGCTGAAGATAGCCGAGAAAAGACCTGTCTCGCTCGATCAGATACAGCTGCGCAGCAACGACATCGAGTTCACCGACGACATCACTTTCGCCGGCGAACGTGTGCCGCTTGAGATGTTCAACATACGCGAACGCTACGAGCGCGAGCTGCTCTCGACATGCTATTTCCACAGCAACACCATGCTGCTGGTGAAACGCTCGTCACGATGGTTCCCGGTGATAGAGCCCATCCTGGCAAGGTACGGCGTCCCCGACGACTTCAAATATCTGTGTGTCGCCGAGAGCACGCTCACCAATGCGGTGTCACCGGCAGGAGCAGTGGGCTTCTGGCAGTTTATGGAGAAAACCGGCAAGGAATTCGGCCTCGAGATCAACAAAGAGGTCGATATGCGCTACAACGTGGAGCTCGAGACAGAGGCTGCCTGCCGTTATTTCCTGAAATCGTACGAGATTTACAACAACTGGACGCTGGTGGCGGCATCGTTCAACGCCGGGACAGCACGCCTCAACAAGTTCCTGAAGGAGCAGAAGGTGCATTCCTACTACGACCTGCTGATGGCCGACGAGACAGAACGTTACATCTTCAGGATTCTGGCGTTCAAGACCATCCTCAGCAACCCTGAGAAATATGGCATTTACGTAAGTAAAGACCTTGAATATCAGCCTTTTAGGTATAAAACCGTCATCGTCGACAAAAGCGTCGACAGTTGGGCTGATTTCGCCATCGAATATGACATCACCTACAAACTCCTGAAGATTTTCAACCCCTGGCTGAGAGCTAAGTCATTGAAGGTCAAGAAGGGAGAGGTCTACGAGATAAAGATTCCGAAGCGGCCTTTCAACCTCACGGCGGACTACTGCAACGAGGCTACAGGCGGCAACATCATGAATTTTGAAAACGACACCATTATCGAGGATTTGTATTAATTTTGATGACAGAAAAAGACAGAAATATTGCCGAAGACGAATACATCGAGATTTACGGGGCGCGTGAGAACAACCTGAAAAACATCGACTTACGCATCCCGCGCGACAAACTCGTGGTGATAACGGGCTTGAGTGGCTCGGGCAAATCGTCGTTGGCTTTCGAGACAATCTACGCCGAGGGCCAGCGCCGTTATATGGAGTCGTTTTCAGCCTACGCACGCCAGTTTATCGGCAACATGGAGCGCCCTGACGTCGACGAGATCAGGGGCCTCTCCCCTGTCATCAGCATCGAGCAGAAATCGGTGAACCGTAACCCGCGCTCAACGGTGGGCACCATCACTGAGATTTACGATTTCATGCGACTGCTCTATGCACGCGCCGCCATACCTTATTCATATAACACTGGCGAAAAGATGGTGCGTTACTCGGAGGAACAGATCACCGGTATGATCTTCTCACAGTATAACAACAAGAGAGTCAATATCTTAGCACCTGTCGTAAGAGGTCGAAAAGGCCATTACAGAGATTTGTTTGAGCAGATTAGGCAGCAAGGCTACATGAAGGTGCGTGTCGACGGCGAGATACGTGAAATCGTCTTCGGCATGCAGCTCGACAGATACAAAACCCATGATATTGAGATAGTTATCGATAGGATAATTGTCACTGAAGACATCAAGGAGCGCATCGTGAAGTCGGTGGAGACGGCATTCCGAAGGGGCAAAAACATGATGATGGTACAGGAGGAAGGCAGTCCCGACGTGCGGTATTTCAGCAAGCTTTTGATGTGTCCGACGACCGGCGTCGCATACCAAGACCCGGAGCCTAACACCTTCAGCTTCAACTCACCTTACGGTGCATGTCCGAAATGCAACGGCCTTGGCACCATCATTCAGGTCGACATGAACAAGATCATCCCCGACCCCAGCCTAAGCCTCAAAAAAGGCGGTCTGGCACCGCTCGGAGAGTACAAAAACAACAGTGTTTTCAGCCAACTCGAAGCGATAGGCGCACGTTACGGATTCACGCTCGACACACCGATCAGTGAGATTCCGGAAAACGCCATGAGCATCATTTTGTACGGCAGCAGCGAGTCGTTCACCGTCACGAGAGAATATCTCGGCACACAGTCGACATATTCATCGCCGTTTGAGGGCATCGTCAACGTGATCAGGAAGATGAGCGACGACAATGCGCCGGCATCCATCTTAAAGTGGGCCAACAGCTTCATGAACGAGACGCAATGTCCTGAGTGTCAAGGACAAAGACTCAAAAAAGAGGCGCTTTATTTCCGCCTTAACGGAAAAAACATTGCCGAGCTGGCAAATATGGATGTCAATGCGCTCTCGAGGTGGCTCGACGAGCTCCCACGGCATCTCGACGAGAAGCAGAAGGAGATTTCGCACGACATCCTCATTGAAATCAAGAAAAGAATCAGCTTCCTGCTCAACGTGGGCATCGACTATCTGAGCATGAACCGGCCGGCGAAGAGCCTCTCGGGCGGCGAGTCACAGCGAATCAGGTTAGCCACTCAGATAGGCTCACAGCTGACAGGCATCTTATACATCCTCGACGAGCCGTCCATCGGCTTGCATCAGCGTGATAATCACCGACTTATAGAGTCGTTGAAGGAGCTCAGAAACATCGGCAACAGCATCATCGTGGTGGAGCACGACAAGGACACCATGCTGGCCGCCGACCATATCATCGACATCGGTCCGGGAGCAGGCGTGAATGGCGGAAACGTAGTGTTTGAAGGCACTCCCAAGGAGGCGATGCGCGGCAAAGGCCTCACCTGCGACTACCTCAGAGGCAAGAAACGCATCGAGGTACCCGCCACACGACGCACGCCGTTCGAAGGTCAACACCTTAAATTATATAACGCCACCGGGCATAACCTCAAAAATGTCAATTTGGACCTGCCACTGGGCGTGATGATATGTGTCACAGGCGTTTCGGGCTCGGGCAAATCGTCGCTCATCAACGAGACACTCTACCCTATCCTGAGCAAGCATTTCTACCGTTCGGAGAAGAACCCGTTGCCATACGACCGCATCGAAGGCCTAGAATTTATTGACAAAGTCATCGAGATCGACCAGGCTCCTATCGGCAAGACGCCACGTTCGAACCCGGCGACATACACCAAGGTGTTCGACGAGATACGAAAACTATATGGCGAGCTGCCCGAATCGAAGATTAGAGGCTACAAGTCAGGACGTTTCTCATTCAACGTGAAAGGTGGTCGCTGCGAGACATGCCAAGGTGCCGGAGTGCGTGTCATCGAGATGAACTTCCTGCCCGACGTTCAGGTGCAGTGCGAGACATGCCAAGGCAAACGCTACAACCGCGAGACGCTGGAGGTGCGTTTCAAAGGAAAATCCATCAACGACGTGCTGAATCTGACAATCGACGAGGCAGTGGCATTTTTCGAGAATTTCCCTTCTATCCTTCAGAAAATCAAGACATTACAAGATGTAGGACTTGGTTACATCACTTTAGGACAGCCTTCAACCACGCTTTCGGGCGGTGAGGCACAACGTGTGAAGCTTGCTACAGAGTTGGCGAAACGTGACACTGGCAAGACGTTATACATCCTCGACGAGCCCACCACAGGCTTGCATTTTGAGGACATCAAGGTGTTGATGGAAGTGCTGAACAAACTCGTCGACAAAGGCAACACCGTGCTCATCATCGAGCACAACATGGATGTGATAAAAATGGCGGATTACATCATCGACATGGGTCCGGAGGGCGGCGAGCGCGGCGGCATGATACTCGGTCAGGGCACGCCCGAAGAGATTGTGAGAAACAAGGTCGGCTACACCTCCAGATATCTCAAAGATGAATTATAATCTATTGATTATCTTAATCTTATCTCTTGTCCTACAGACAGTACAGAGTTTTCGTCGAGGCCGTTCATTTTGAACAGGCGGTCGAGTTTGATTGCATAGAGTCGCGACACCTGACGCAGCGTCTCGCCTTGTTGAATCTTATGATAATCATAGCCTTGCGGGGCTTTGCGACGTTTCGGTCCGATGTAGAGCACCTCACCCTCGGTGAAGGTCTTCTTACTGCCGAGGTCGTTATACTTAACCAATTGATACTCAGCGATTTTAAGCTCTTTAGCAAGTAATGTCAGGTCATCGCCTTCTTTTGTCAAAACGAACTTCACGCCGAAGTTTTCGCGGATATAATGATGGTCGGGGGTCATGCCCACGACGGGGCATTCGGCCAGTACAGGCACTGCAGCAGCCATCGCATTAGCCTTGATTTTCTTGGCCTTCACCTTCTTAACTTTCTCTTTCTTATGCTTTTCAGGCTTTGGCTCCTCGACCTTTGGCTCTTCTTTTTTGATTTCTTTTTTCTTGCATTTGAATTTGCCGTTCACCACCATCTGGTCGTACTTCTGCAGGTCGTATGTCTCGATGAGGTTTATAAGCACGGTGGCGTAAGTGGGAAGTGTGGCGTAACCAGCCTTTTTCAGGCCTTTTGCCCATGCTTTGTAGTCGGTGATTTTCAGGTCGAAAAGGGCGGCGTAGCGGGTGTTGTTTCTCAGAAATTTCGAGTGGTCGTCGAACGATTCTTCGGCTGTTTTATACACTCTGAAGCACTCTTTCGGGGCATCGTCGTCCTGTCGCATCGTCTTGCCCGTCCAGTCGTTATGGCATTTTATCCCGAAATGGTTGTTGCCTACGGTGGCTAGGCGGCTCGTGCCATTACCCGATTCCAGGATGCCTTGCGCCAGCGTGATTGAGGCAGGAATCTTGTTTTTGACCATCTCGCACATCGCGATGTTCTTATATTTTTCGATATAATCGAGGGTCACCTTCTGTTTTTGGCCGTTTTGTGCCAAAAGACAGAGACTGTTGACAACCAGCAACACAAGGATTATATGTCGGATTTTTCCTGCCATTTTCGTTTGATAAAACGTGTAAAATTACAAAAATTATATGAACGGTTTATAAATTTTTTCAAAAAAAACGGCTTAATTTATTATAATAAATTATTTTTCGTATTTTTGCGAAATTAATACTATTATGAATAGTCAAATTATAAAAAAATATTTCCCCAAACTGACTGAGGTGCAAATGACTCAGTATGAGAAGCTTGCGCCGCTTTATGAGGACTGGAACAGCAAGATAAACCTCATCTCGAGGAAGGACATGGACAGTTTTTACGAGCACCATGTGCTGCATTCGCTGGCTATAGCAAAATATTTCGAGTTGCTGCCGGGCATGAAGGTGTTGGACATCGGCACTGGTGGCGGTTTCCCGGGGATCCCTTTGTCGATAATGTTTCCACAGACCCAGTTTTTGCTTGTCGACAGCATCGGCAAGAAGATCAAAGTGGTTCAGGATGTCATCGAAAAGCTTGATTTACAGAATGTTACAGCCATACAGGAACGAGCAGAAAATCTAAAGGAGAAGTTCGATGTGATAGTGAGCCGAGCAGTGACACAGCTCCCCGACTTCGTGAAATGGTGCAACAACAAGCTGCGAGTGACCAACGACATCGAGGCGGGCGGCATCCTCTATCTGAAGGGCGGCGACATTGAAGAAGAGCTGCGCAACGTGCCGAAAAACTGGAAACGCAAGAGCACTTCGATCACAAAATGGTTTGAGGAGGCGTATTTTGTGGAGAAGTATGTGATACATTTATATTAGAGAGACGCACGGCCGTGCATCTTTACAAGATTTAGTATGATATTAAACATAAAATTTTAAAAAAATGAAAAAATTATTCCTATCAGTGCTGTTTGTTGCCGCAATGGCGATCAGCAGTTTCGCACAGCAGGCCATGCCTTGTCCGATGGACCCGAACGTCCGTGTCGGCAAGCTTGACAACGGATTGACTTATTACATCCGTCACAATGAGAAACCATCAGGACGCGCCGATTTCTATATCGCACAGAAGGTCGGTGCGGTGTTGGAAGAAGAGAACCAGCGTGGTCTCGCCCACTTCCTCGAGCACATGGCGTTCAACGGAACGACCAACCTTCCTGGCATGATGCTTCGCGAATATTTGCAGAGCCGCGGCATCAAGTTCGGTGAGAACCTCAACGCAGGCACCGGCATCGATCAGACAGTGTATATGGTGACCAACGTCCCTACCAACATCCCGGGATTGGTCGACACATGCTTGCTCATCCTCCACGACTGGTCGAGTTTCATCGCCCTTGAAGAGGCCGAGATCGACAACGAGCGTGGCGTGATCCTTGAGGAGCTCCGCACCCGTGAGGATGCCGACGAGCGTATCATGAAAGAGATACTCCCTATAATGTATCCTAACAGCCCTTACGCAAACCGTCTGCCAGGCGGTCTTCCGGAGGTCGTAGCCAATTTCGAGTACCAGACGCTCCGCGACTACTACCACAAATGGTATCGTCCTGACCTTCAGGGACTTATCATCGTCGGTGACATCGACGTCGACGCCATCGAGGCTCGCCTCAAAGAGATGTGCGCTGACATTCCTACACCTGTCGACCCGGCACCGAGACCGCTGTTCATGATTGAGGATAACGACGAGCCTATCGTAGCCATCGCATCAGATCCAGAAGCTACCAACTACAAAGTGAAGCTGTATTACAAACAGGAGACCACGCCTTTCGAGATGCGCAACGACATGAATTATTGGATTGGACAATATATGCTGGCTATCGTCTCTGAGATGGAGATCAACCGTCTGCAGGAGCTCACCCACAAGGCCGACCCTCCGTTTGTCTATGGATATAGCTACTATTCAAACTATTATATCGCACCTACCGAGGACGCCTGGACCAGCACGGCTATGGCAAAAGACGCAGCCGGCATCGACGAGGCCATCACAGCCCTCGTGACAGAGAACAAACGCATGCAGCAGTACGGATTCACAGAGTCAGAATATGAGAGAGCAAAAGCCGACTTCATGAAACGTATTGAAAGCCAATACAATGAGAGAAACAACACCGAAAACGACAGCTATGTCGGCGAGTGCCTCAACAACTTCCTCACCAACGAGCCTATGATGGGCATCGAGACAGAATATGCTCTGTATCAGCAGATTATCCCGAACATCCCATTGCAAGTCATCAATATGATGGCACAGCAGCTCATCCCTGAAAACAACCTCGTCATCACGGTGACAGCACCTAAGAAAGAAGGCGAAGTGCTTCCGACAAGAGAAGACATCTTGAATGTTTACAACGCAGCCAACGCCATCGAGGTCGAGCCTTATCAGGAAGAGGTGTTCGACGGCCCTATCGTCGCCAACATGCCTAAGCCAGGAAAGATCAAGAAAGAAGCCGACATGCCGGAATTCGACGCTAAAGTGTTGACACTCAGCAACGGCATAAAGGTCTATTACAAGAAAACCGACTTCAAGGAAGACGAGATCCGTTTCACTGCCAGCAGCTTCGGCGGCATCTCAGTGCTCCCACAGGACGACCACATCACCTTACTGAACCTTGACAACGTCATCACCCTCGGCGGCGTGGGCAACTTCAGCGCCATCGATCTCCCGAAGGTGCTCGCAGGCAAGAAAGTGCGCGTGACACCTTACATCGGCAACTACGACGAAGGCATGAGCGGCAGCTGCTCACCAAAAGACCTCGAGACCATGATGCAGCTCATCTATCTGTACTTCACAGCACCTCGCACCGACGAAGAGGCATTCCTGTCATACAAACAACGCCGCAAAGCAACTCTGGAGAACCAAGAAAACGACCCGATGACGACATTCTCCGACTCACTGATGAAGGTGCTTTACGACAACCATCCACTCCGCATGAGACTGAAATCAGAAGATATCGACAAGATCGACTACGCCAAGGCAATGGAGATGTATAAGAAGAGCTTCGGTGACCCGAAAGACTTCACATTCTACTTCGTTGGCAACATCGACGAAGCAGCTTTCAAGCCATTGGTAGAGCAGTATTTGGCTTCATTGAAGAAAGGCAAAGGCAAGAACGAATGGAAAGACATCAACCTCGGTCTTTCTGAAAAAGAAGTGATCTGCCATTACGAGAAAGAAATGCAGAACCCGAAGGTGACCATCTACATGACTATCAACGGATTGATGGAATACAACTACCGTAATGTCATCTACATGGACGTACTCGGCGAAGTGATGGACATCTACTACACTCGCACCATCCGCGAAGAAGAAGGCGGCACCTACGGCGTTGGCGTTTACGGCACTGTCGTGGACAAACCGAAAGACGCATTCATGTTCCTTGTCGCATTCGACACCAACAAAGAGATGTATGAGAAGCTCATGAACAAGGTGCGTGAAGGCCTTAACGACGTCGCCACCAACGGCCCGGCACAGGAAGACCTTACCAAAGTCGTTGAGAATCTCTACAAGAAACGCGCTGAGCAGAAAGAAGAAAACAGATTCTGGATCAACGTCATGGAGACTTTCAACGAGGATAACATCAACATCGACGCTGAGTTCGATGCCATCGTGAAGAGCATCAATCCTCAAAGCATCGCCGACTTTACAAAAGAGGTGCTGAAAGGCCATAACAAAGAAGTGGTGCAGATCCCTACAAAATAGTGTAGAGTTTCCATTTCGTCATTTCGACCGAAGCGAAGCGGAGTGGAGAAATCTTTGAAGTTAAAAGTTAAAAGATAAATGTTAAAAGATTAATAGTTTTGAAATTTTAAAAATTAAAAAATATGACAGAAAAAATTCAGACTTTACGCGACAATGCGGCCATGAGATGGATCGCTTTGCTGCTGTTGGCGTTGGCGATGTTCTGCGCCTACATTTTCATGGACATCCTGTCCCCTATCAAAGACCTTATGATGCGCACCGTCGAAGAAGGCGGTAGAGCTTGGGATTCCACAGCATTCGGCACCATGCAGGGATCGGAAACTTTCCTCAACGTGTTCGTTTTCTTTCTCATCTTCGCAGGTATCATCCTCGACAAGATGGGAGTGCGTTTCACTGCAGTGCTTTCCGGCGCAGTGATGCTCGTCGGTGGAATAATCAAGTATTATGCCATCAGCGAAAGCTTTATTGGAAGTGGCTTGGAGACATGGTTTAACAACAACCTCAACTACATCCCTGTATTTGATTGGCTTGGTGTATCACCATTCTATAGAGGAATGCCGGCATCAGCAAAACTGGCAGGTATCGGCTTTATGATTTTCGGATGCGGCGCTGAGATGGCAGGTATCACCGTCAGCCGCGGTATCGTGAAATGGTTCAAAGGCCGTGAGACAGCATTGGCAATGGGCTCAGAGATGGCATTGGCCCGTCTCGGCGTCGCCACATGTATGATTTTCTCACCTTACTTCGCAAAACTCGGCGGAACCATCGACGTCAGCCGTTCAGTGGCATTCGGCGTGGTGCTTCTCTGCATCGCCCTCATGATGTTCGTGGTTTATTTCTTCATGGATAAAAAACTCGACAAACAAACCGGCGAGGCTGAAGAGAAAGACGACCCGTTCAAAGTCAGCGACATCGGCAAGATCTTGTCGAGTCTCGGATTCTGGCTCGTGGCTTTGCTCTGTGTGCTTTACTACTCAGCAATCTTCCCATTCCAGAAATACGCTGTTAACATGCTTCAGTGCAACCTCACACTCGTCGAGGCTGACCCGACGACATTCTGGGGAGGAAGCTCAGTGACAATCGTTCAGTACATCGTAATGCTGCTCGTCGCTGTATGCTCATTCGCAAGCAATTTCTCAAAGAAGCAGGGTATGAAAATCGGTTTGATGGTTCTCGCAGTCATCGCATTAGTTGTTTACTGCTACATGGGTTACATGCGCGGTACAGCTGAGACAATCTTCGCTGTGTTCCCGCTCCTCGCAGTAGCAATCACACCAATCCTTGGCAACTACGTCGACCACAAAGGCAAAGCCGCTTCAATGCTTATGATAGGCTCGTTGCTGCTTATTATCTGCCACCTCACATTCGCTTTCATCCTGCCTATGTTCAAAGGCAGCGCTGCTGGTGGAACTATAGTGGCTTACGTGACAATCTTGGTTTTGGGATCATCATTCTCGTTGGTGCCTGCAGCATTGTGGCCAAGCGTGCCGAAGCTCGTCGACGAGAAAATCATCGGTTCAGCTTACGCTCTGATTTTCTGGATTCAGAACATCGGTCTGTGGCTGTTCCCATTACTCATCGGAAAGGTGCTCGACAACACTAACCCACAGTTGGTGGAAGCTGTCAACAACGGCACTCTCGACCCGGCCATCGCAGCCACACAATACGACTACACATGGCCTCTCGTCATGTTAGCATGTCTCGGCGTAGCCGCATTGCTCATCGGCATCTATCTCAAGGCTGTTGACAAGAAGAAACACCTTGGTTTGGAAGAGCCGAATATCAAGGAATAGTTTACCGTTTACGGTTTATGAAATGTAGAGGTGCACGACCGTGCACCTCTACATTTTTTATTTTTTTCTTGATTTTTTAATATTTGTTTTGTACCTTTGCGAGGTTAAACAAAAATTTTTTGAAATATGAAAAGATTATATCTATTAATTATTGCTTTAGCAACGTTTGTCACTGTTAATGCACAGTGGACCAGCAACGCTGAATCCAACACTTTTATCGCCAACACCTCTAGTGATGCTGGAGAGATCTACATCTCGACCGACCCTGTCTCGGGCGACACTTACATGCAATGGTCGCAGTTCGCACCGAACGGATGGGTTCCCAAGGTGCAGCGTTTGAACTTTGAAGGCGTGCCGCAGTGGGATGACAACGGGCTGCAGCCAGCCCAGCAACACAATCTTGCATCATGGTCGCAGGGCTTAGCCATGGCGGCGACGACCGACAACGCTGTAGTTTCATGTTTTTCGACGGAGGCAGGCAACAGTGTGGCAGTTAAAATCAACGCCGACGGCACCTTCGCATGGGGCGAGGCTGGCATCACGCTGTTCGACGGCATGGGAGGCTCACGTGTGGAGCTCCTCGCAGGCGAAGACGGCGGCGTGTGGGCCCTGGCGACAGACCAGACCAACACCTATCTTTGCTATATCGAAGCCGACGGCTCACTGAATCCCACAATAACCATCAGCGATGACACAAAGATATGCACATTCGGACTGATGGTGCCGGCACCCAACGGCAACGTGTTTGTGGTATACGAGAAAGAACAATGGGCTTACACCTATTTCTATGAGAAAGACATCCGCGTGGTGGGCTACAGCAAAGACGGCACACGCATCTCCGACGACATCGAGCTCATGGCACCGGTGACAGTAGGCGGCAGCTACATCCATTATGTGGTGCCTGACGGACTGGGCGGCGGATATGCATACATCTGGCATTCGGCAGGTATTGCCAACGCGTTCAACACCTATGTGTTCCACTTCAACCAGAACGGCGTATCGACCATCATGGACCCTAACGGAACAGCGGTTCACGTGCCCGACCCATACAATTTCTATCTCAGTGCCTACGCAACAGTCGACCCGGAGAGTCACGACCTGATAATAGCATACGAGCAGACCGATGCCGACCTGCAGGCTGAATGCAAGATTTATGTCAACCGCATAACGTCATACGGCGAGAGAGTGTGGGGCGACGAGGGCCAGATGATTCTCGACAACGGCTACATCCCTTGTGGCGGACTGCGCGTCGATGCATTCCAATATGGCGGAGGCTTCTCGGTGATTTATCACAGAGGTGCCGACCAGACAGGTTACGAATCGACAGTCGAGGCACAAGGTTTCGACATGAGCTGCAACCAGAAATGGAACACTGTGATGTGCTCCAGCGGATACGCCAAGACCAGCGACCAGAACAGCTCGGGATACCACGGAGGACAGAACATAGTGGCATGGGTTAACAGCGCCACAGGCGGCCTGTACGGACAAAACATCGGAGAAAAAGGCGAAATGGGCGACGTGGAGCCTCCTATCCCTCCGACACCATGCTACCCGCCGACCAATTTACAAGGCGAGTATTACTACCATGGACAAGGTGATTGGGGCGTGATCATATCATGGACAACACCACAGGAAACGCCGTTGTACTATGTCATATATTACACCGACCCTTCGGGCTGCACCACAACAGCTGAAATACCATCAAATGACAATGTGTGTATTATACCATCATCGATAATAGGTGATGTAATAATCCAACTTACAGCAGTTTATGACGACTGCGAATCGGATTTCGCCCTAACACCTGATGGCGAAGACTATCTTCTGATTGATATGACATCGGTACCTGAAAACGATTACGAAGAAATAGTCAATATCACAGCGATTTACAATGTAAACGGACAGCTCGTCAACGTGAAAGACGTCAACGAGCTGAACCAAGGTCTGTATATTGTCAAAGGTACGACAAATTCAGGAAAGACCATCACCAGAAAGATTGTTAAATAAGGTTATCTCACAACGATTTTCTGAGTGCGGATTTCATATCCGACTAATCTAAGGATATAAACACCAGTTTGTAGAGACGTGCTATGGTACGTCTCTACGCCGTTTATGTAGGCGGTCATCACCATGCGGCCTGTCATATCGAACACCTGCAACTCGCCTTCGCCATCAACCACAATCTCATTGCCATTCTGATATGCAAAAGTTGCTGAGCCTGTAGAAGAGGTCGAAGTGCCAAACACCAGAACAAATCTGTCGACATTGTCAACAGCCGAACCGATGAACGTGTATGACGACTCCATCCCCAAATCAACAGTAACTTTTTCAAATTTGTCGATCAATTTCACATCATTCATATCATCACCCTCAAAACAGATGGTGTATTTGCCAGTCTCCTTTGTCTTGAAACACACTGGCATCTCCTTTGAGACGCACGGACGTGCGTCAGTACAGGCAATGGCATAATCCTTGTCGTTTTGCGGGATATATAACTTTGCATGATTTTCATTGAACACAAATTTGCCTAATTTAGCACCTTCGTTGAAACTCACGATGACTTTGTCCTGATATTCAGTGCCACGTGTGCCCGTCTTTGTCAATGTCATTGTGATACCGCCATTTTCGGTCGAACGCGACTGTGTCAACTTGCTGAACCTGACAGTCTCGTTCTCGCCATCAGCACATACTATAATGCCATTGCATACCGGGATGTCGGTCGTCTCATAATTCAAAACAGGTTCAATGTCGGAGCCGTCGCTGTTCATCCTATAAAACGGTCTGTCGACTCTTGCCGCCTTGGCGAATGGGTTGCCCACGAGGTTCCAGCCTTTGAGATAAGCATTGGCATCGTAGTCAAGCGCCACATCATACGTATCATCCGAGCGGAAAGTGCCCGGGAAAACCAATGTCGCGTCATCTTTTCTGGCGTAAAGATAGCCTTTGCCGTTTTTCAAATACCTGAACGGATTTACATCGTCATTCCAATGGTATTTTGAGTTTTCCCATTCTGCGTCAGCGCTTTGGTTGAAACGGTATAGGTCGTAGTCGGGTGTCGGAACGGTCACAATACCTGTCTCACTGTTAATAGCCACGTCCTCAACTGTCGGGATGGCAAGAAACATCCACTGATCGTTGATACCGCTGTCTCCGTAGCCGTCCATTATAAGTTTAACGCCCAAAATGACAGTTATGGTGACATCAGCGGCAGGCATATTAAACCAATATCTGCCGTCGCCGTATGGGTTGGCGCTCCAAGTGATGTCGCTGTAGCTGACCTTGGCACTGGTGATGACATATTCCGTCGTCGGGACGAGGGTGATTTGGACATGATTTTCGCCAATACTACCAACGAAATACTCTGTTTCGCCCAGCGTGAAACCGTCGGAATAGATTGTAGCCGCCCCATTGCCCACGCTGATGCCCTGTGTGCGCGGCTCCACACCCACACCCATGGCCAGGTCGACGCTGTATGTCGCGGTGCCTTCAGCCGCACTGATCGCTTTATGATAGTAGTTGTTGTTTTTGTACAGAGGAGTACAACTTATGTTGTGACGGCAGAAGGTGTGGTTGCTGCCATCCGGATACAATATTGTCGAAGGGTCGGTGACGACGATGCAGTCGTCAAAAGTGATATTGTCATAACCGTCGACATAACCCACCATACCGCAGATATTATAACCGTTTTCACTGCTGAACGAGCCGTCGAACAGACAATACTGCAGGTCGATATCATAAGTTCTGTCAGCATACCCGATGAAACCGCCACAGGTGACATCGCCCGACTTTGTCAAGCTGAAATCGACGCTGCTGCGACAGTTTATCAATATGACATCGCCACCGCTCACTCCTTCTTTGATATACGAGATGAATCCCGCCGCATACATATTGGCGGAGCTGATGTTTCCTTTAATGGTTAGATTTTCGATGAAGATGTCGCCAGCATAGTGGATAAATGCGACGCCTCCTTCAGGATCGTAGTTATCGTACGGCGTATCTTTAACCAAATTAACGGTTATAGTATGGTTGTTGCCATAGATGTGTCCTTTGAAAGGACAAGAGGCGTTATCTCCAATAACATCATCGAAAGGATTATCGTTAGTGCCTATGTCATTGACGATGCTGAAATAGCTGCCATCAAAGCTGTTGGACTTGGATAGCGTGGCGAGCAATTTCAGACCGCTCATATCGCTGATAATATAAGGATTTGCGAAATTGCCGTTGGTTCCGCCCCACTCATTTATGATTCCTTGTGCTTCTGTGTTAGCAAACGCAGCCAGAAGCACCATCAGAAAAAAACTTTTTTTCCTTTTAATAACCGCATAACCCACGCCTAATGCGCCGAGCACAAACAGACCGCTGCCCAACGGAGCGTTTTGGTCGGTGGTTTCACCATGCGCCGAAGGCAACAAGAAACTCTGACCGTTGTCGACATATCTGTCGGTGTTTTCATCATTGTTGTTCCAGCCGAAGAAACCGTCTTTCTGTGCGCTGGCATTGACGCTGAGCGTCATAATCATAACAATTGCAAATATTAGCTTTTTCATTTTATTAAAAAATTTTAAAATTATTTGTCATTTCTGTTATCTGATAACTATCTTCTGTGTTTTACCATTTAATCTTAAAACATAAACACCTGTCTGCGGCGCGTCGATCATCTGAGCCCCACTGACCTCATAATCGGCAATATGTCGTCCGAGGACATCAAACACCTGCAGCTCGCCATCGCCATCAACCACTATTTGGTCACCATTTTGATAAGCAAAGGTTTCTGACTCTGTCGAAGGGGCGTTAAACACCAACACAAATCTGTCAGCCTTGTCGACTGCCGATGCTGTAAACGTATAATAAGGTGATACACTCAAATCAACTGTCACATTTTCAAATTTGTCGACAAGGCGAACGCCCTGTAAAGACACGCCATAGCACGTCTCTACGGTAATGGTGTATTTGCCTGTCGTTTTAGCTTTGAAACTGACCGGTATCTCCCCTTCACATTTCGCGTAAGCTATAGCGTAATCTTTGTCATCCTGTGGAATATACAGCTTCGCGTTGTTCTCGTTGAATATGAATTTTCCTAATCTCGCATCCTCGTTGAAGCTCACGATGGCTTTATCCTGATACTCGGCACCGCGTGTCCCCGCCTTCGACAATGTCATTGCGATGCTACCATTGTCAATCGCACGTGTCTGTGATGTCTTGCTGAATCTGACAGTCTCGTCCTCGCCATCAGCGCACACGATAACGCCCGAGCACATCGGGACAGGCCAGGTCAGATAGTTGTCGACCGGCTCAATGTCGTTGCCTATGTCATTGATAACATAATATGGCTTGTTGACGTAGGCATTGGCCATCAATGGGTTACCGACAAGATTCCAGCCCGGCAGATCGGCGCCAGCATCGTAAGCGAGCCCCACATCCATGCTTTCGCTGATATTGACAGCACCTGCAAACTGCAAAGACCCTGTATATCTGTTGGCATACAGATAACCCTGTCCGTGATTAAGTGTAAATCCTGTTTTATGTGCTTTATAATTCTCCCACTCAGCCACAGCACTCTGGTTGTAACGGTACAAATCATAGTCAGTTGAAGCCGTATTTATAACCTCATTTTCCATTGGGAACAGGTTCTTAACATTTTCAGGCATGGCATAATATTTCATAGGTGCCGCGATGAAACTCCATGAGCCGTTGTCGGTGTCGGAGCCATAGCCTTTCACATATTTCGTTATCGGGTCGATAACCGTGGCGGTGAGGTCGAGACCCGCATAGTTGAATGCGTAATCCGAATAGAAGCGCACCAACATCTGGTTGCCGAAGGTCACCAAGCCTCCGATGTTCTCGCCGCCGTCGAGATGCGAGCCATACATATAGTAATCAATAGGTTTGGCATCAGTATTGCCTTCGTAAGGCACCATGAAGTCGGTATGTCTCTCCGATACGACCACGCCAGTGAGCAGCAACACTTTACCTTTCGGCGCCGTCACCAACAAGTAGCCATTGCATTTGTCTGAATAGTTGGCGTTCGGACCGCCGTCGTCGTAGATCTTGAACGACGTAACACCTTCTGGCACAGTGACTTCCATCGGAGTTTGAGCCGTATTCAGCTTCGGCATATTCACATATTGGCTGCCTTTCTCGACAAATTCGTATGTTATAGTAAGATTTCGTGCCGGCATAGTGAACGTCGCCTCGGTATTGTTGCCGTTGTACCAAGCCAGACCTTGCGACAGCGCTATCTCATTGCCGTCGGCGTCTTTCACCGATAACGACTCAAGCAGATGGTTGTCGTCACGTGTGACATTAACGGTGATTTCATTGTTGACATGCGCCACATAATGATTATCCAACACATTTTCATAACCTGAGATAGAGATGCCGCAGTTGGCTGGCACATTGGAACCCTCAAGAGTGATGATATAAGGATAATCCTCATTGGAGACCTCCACCGTCAGGTCGAGACCGCGCATGCTGTTGTTTCCCGTATGGAAATAGAGCATCATCGAGCGTCCGCTGCTTGTCAACGGACCAAAATCCAAGCCCGGGTCAGGATATCCGAAGCCATCAGGATTGCCAAGAGGCTGGTCGTTGACATCATCGCCGTCATAAACCTTCAAATAGTCATTATAAGTGCCCTTGTTCTGGCATGTCACGTTGCCCGAAAGACGGAGCACGTAGCCCAAAGGAGCTGTCAGCACCATATAGCCGTCGCAGTATGTACTGTAGTTGCCGTCCTTGCCGCCGTTGTCGTAGACCTTGAACGAAGTGATGTCGGAAGGGATATTCACTGTCTTCGGCGTATTTGAACTGTTGCTTATCGGCATGTTGATATATAAGCCGCCGTCTTCCGACGTGAAATTATTAGTGAAAGAAGTTGTTATCGCTACATCATTGGCTGGCATCACAAACGATGCTTCTGTTGGATCTGTGTCGTGCCACAAACCACCGTTGACAGCCACCTCATAGTTGTTGCCATTCACCGTCTGCGTCACCTTCAACTCATTGAGTCTGTATCCGTTAGCTGGTGCAATCTGCAAATCAACATTTTCATGGACCTTTGCTGTCGACTTGTTTGGAGTGATAGTTACTTCTTCCTCACTTATCGTCGGGATTGTGTAATAAGTATTAGAGTCGAGAGGCCGCACAGTGATGTCGATACCTTTTCCGCAATTACCGTCATCGCTGTCAAAGAACAGCAGCACCTGATTACCGCTAGAGACAAGCACTCCAATATCTCTATTGTCTTTGTCGCAATACCCCAGAGAATAGTTCATGTTAGCGCCATCGTATACTTCAAAATAAGCGCCTCCATCATACGGATCGATAGTGCCTGTGATCTGCAGTATCTTACCTTCCGGAGCGATAAGCTGCATATACGAAACTGTGTTCCGAGTATAACCACCGTCTTTGCCATTACAGTTATAAACATTGAAGGCAACGACATCATTCGGAATAAACACCTTCATGGCATCAGCAGGGTTATCAATATTATATGGCATATTGACCGACAATGCGTCTGTTGCGGCAAAAGCCGATGTTACCGTGACATCGCCACCAGGCATGACGAAAGTGGCCGTCGTCCTCTCATCTTCCTGCGTGTCAGGATTATTCAAATACCACAAACCGCCATCTACATTCAAAGAATTTGATCCAATCGCAGCATTGATGCCTTGCAGCATATACCCACTATTTGGATTGATGTTCAACACAATATCAGTATTTATCAGCACATCCTCGGTCTGCGATGTGGTGACGTTGCCATTATCAACATCAGCGATATTTATGTCATGTCCGGCTGTAGCACTGATTGGCGTCACATACAATTTCATACCCCACGTATTATTAACATCGTTGGAGATGAAGTGAAGCAACATATCACGCCCTGTTGTGTTCAACAAAGGAAGATATTGGGTAGAATAAGTGCCATAATAAAGATCACCAAGCACAGCGTCTTGCACATCGTCGCCGTCATAAATCACGAGATAGTCGTTTGGATAGCCTTCGCTTTCAACATAGCCTTCAACCTGAAGCACATAGCCTTCAGGCGCATGAATCATAAGCTTGCCGTCACAGTTTGGAGAGTAATACGCATCAGAACCACCATCGTCAAAGACATAGAACGGCTCCGTAAACGGCCTTATGTCAGAAGAAAGCTCCAAAGTGGTCTGCCCTGTGACCGGCATCTTTACAGAATAATATATGTTATTATTACCATCATTCGTCCATACCATCGGGTCAGGAAGATCAGGGTCGGTCACCACAAACGAAGTCGATTGCGTGCCATGGAACATATTATGTCCTGTGATAGTAAAGGTGTATTCACCTGATTCTATCACTTCACTGACGTTCTCAAAAGTCTGTCCCCCATATCTTCGAGTTATTGTTTTTGTATAATGAGAATTAGCACCTTCAACCAACTCGTCACCATCATAGTCAGTCACCATATAATGAAGCGGGATGGCACTGCCCGTGTGTTCATAGTAAGGCATCAACCCACTTATGGCGCAATTTGCCAAATCATGCTGATCGTCTTCCGACAGCACACCGAAAATCCTTATCTCGCCAAGCTCACACACGAAATCGGCTTCATTGGTCACCCAGCCTCCACCAAATAATCCATTATAATACTCATCCTCTCTCTCAATATCTTCAATCTTAAGCTGGAATTCATTGTATTCAGTGGTGATGTCATCATAGTTTTTCAACAAGAAAGCCTTGTCAGCCACGTTTTTTTGCGGCAGTGAACCGCTTTTCTGATGATCAAGCAGATCCCAGTCATGTTTACTTTCATTCCATCCATAGAGCTCCCATTCCTTCGGAAGACGGTCAGGATGATCTTTTACGTCATTGCCAGTTGTCAGGATATAGCCTTTCGGAATAAAGCTCTTGTCTAAACGAAAACTCACGCTGATAGGCACCCAAGAATTATGTGTGCTGTATTTATAAGAAACGCACCATTTTGTCGATTTGTCACCGTCAACGACCTTCCCGTATGCTTCATTGGAGTTGTGATTTTCGTTATATCGCACATCACAACCGCATGTACTAAAACCGGTGTACAGAGTGCAGTGATCCGCCACCATATTGATAGTCACAGGGATAGGCTGTCCATTCACAACTACCCAGTTGCCCAAAAAAGATGCCACCGCCTCAGGAGTTATGAAATCCAGAATAGTGATATCGCCTTGCTCGTCGCCGAAGCCTGGATTCTCATAGAGTGAGTTGTGGCAGGTGTAGCATGGCACCTCGCCAGTATCATAACCGAAACCGCAGAAATTGTGGTCTTTGTCTGAATAATGGATATACAAATGTGTCGGATTGACATAACAGTCCTCGAAATAAGCCCATCCGTCACTCGCCTGATAACCTATCATACCACAGACACCGGTGACTTCACCTCTGTAAATGCCACGATAGAGACAGTCATTCATGTTCAAGAAGACATGATGTCCTGAATATCCGACAAATCCACCGGAGCAGGCATCGCCTTCCAAGGTCTCATACAAAATATCAACGTATGAGGTGCAGCGGTCAATGCCGATATATTTATTGTTATTCGAGTTTCCACTTTGAATATACGAAATGAGGGCTGCCGCATACTTATAATTGGTATAAATCTCACCTCTTACGATGAGATCGTGTATCTCACAGCCATGGCCCGCATATTGAAACAGCGCCACTCCTTTGCTTGAATCGTCATTCGGGTCTATGCTGGAATCCGTCTTAACATATTTGATCCAGATGGTATGACCATTGCCGTCAAAAGTGCCACGGAACGGATAATTCGAATCTTTGGATGCCCATGTCGTCACCCTTTCATCCGGATTGCTGCTCTCACTGCCGATGTCAGCACCCAACCTGAAATGCTTGTCGCAATAATACGACGCATACACCGGGTCGTTGAGCAGATTCGTGAACATGTTCCAGTCGTCAATGTCCTTGATGGTATACGGATTAGTGCAAGAACCGTCGCCGATGAGCGTTCCATGATAGCCCCACGCCTGCCCCGCCGTCAGCAGAGCCAGCAACAGCAGCACACAACGCATGTCTTTCTTGTTACCTTTACTCATGCCGTAGACAATCCCCACAGCACAAACGACCATAAAAATCACGCCGATAATCTGAAATGTTGTCATAGCTTAAATTTTAAATTATTATTAGATTTTCGGGCGCAAAAATATAATAAAAAAGTGCTTTAGCCTTTAGTCTAAAGCACCAATTCTTAATTTTAAAGCACAATCGTTTTATTCTAAAACAATCATTTTTACTTTAAAACAATAATTTTTTATTCTAGATAGAATTTTTATTCTCGATAAATTCTCTCGGTGTGACGCCCTTTATTTTCTTGAAGACCTGTGAGAACGCGCTCCCCGACGAGAACCCCGACTCCAATGCGACCTGCTCCATCTTGCCGTGTGAGTCGTCGCTGAGCAGACGGCATGCCTGCTCCACCCTCAACGTATTGATGAGCCTGTAAAACGATTCGTAGCTGCCTCTTGAGATGACCTCTCCCACATAACTTCTGTTCACACCCATCTTGTGCGCCAGCTCACTCATCGTGAAATGGTCGGAGAGATAAAGTTTCTCGGTGTTCAACAAAGTCATCATCCTCTCCTCTATATCTCTGCATTTCTTTTCCGAGAGATGCCACTTCTGCTGCTTGTTTTCATCCTCAGCCTCCATCTCGTCGTCAACAGCCTTGGCCACTTCCGGACGCACCGTGCGATGCGGATTCAAGGTGTAAAACACAAACCACACATTCGCCACTATGCATATCAGGTCGCGCATCAGCTTTGCCACAGGATGGTCGATCACGAAACACGCGTACATCAAGGCACAAACCGACAGCGGCAGCCACTCGATACGCTTAGCGAACTTCAACGAGAAATCACTCTCATTCGAATACTCATCCTCTTCAATCTTACTGATGATCCTATGAATCCTGTTCCTGAAATGCACCAAAAAGAAGATGTACGAAGCACTCACCAACGACACCGCACTGAACATCACAATCTTAAACGTGTCGCTGAACTCAATCACGCCCAGCACCGGAAGCAACAGCACCAGCCAGCACATCACCACCGGCAGCATAAACACAAACATCCTCTTCGGACTGAACTCGTCAAGGAAGAAATAGCCTTTCACCATCACGTAGGTGAACGACGAGAAAAACATCACCGCCGTGCCGTTCACATAAAACAACGTCGCGGGCTCGCCTATATTAAAAAGGTATGGGATCTCGTAAAGATGCAGCAGATAAAACGTCGCCACCATCTTATGCGCAGGAAACAATTTCTCAAACCTCTCCTTGAACGGTGCCGGCACATAATAACGCTTCAGCAACCAACCGTACAGATTAGTCAAAAGAAGCGCAAAAGTCGCCGAAAATAATATTAAATCTAATCCTATCAAACCAGTGGAGCTGGAGGGAGTCGAACCCTCGTCCAAACAAGGAACAATCATGCTTTCTACATACTTATTCTGTTGTTGTTTTTCGAGCTGTGCAAGGAAACAGACATCCTAATCGCAACCTTATCTCCTTGAGTTTCACGACGTTGCCGGAGCTTCCGCGTCGCTATCCCAAAATTGCTGAGCACCTCGTTGCCGGACCGGAATCGGGAGTCTCCATCCGCGAGATGTCTCGTCCTCTCACCTTGTGAAAGGATTGAGCTTCAATCTACTGTGCTTCGATTAAGCAGCGAGAGCGTAAGTATTTTCGCCAATTAATTTTTTGCAGCCAAGATTTACGAGCGTCACTGCAAGGCTCGGTATGCTTACATAACCCTTCTACAAGCTGTCAAAACCGGTCAGCCCCAAATGCTATGTTTTTTTTGATTCCTCAAAAAGCGTGCAAAAGTACAAAAAATTTCCGAATTTAGATGTATTTTTTTACATCTTCATCCGAAATCGTTGAGCCACAAAGGATTACGAGACGTCCCACCACATTCTGCAACTCACGGATATTGCCCGTCCACTGTTGTTTTTTCAGCTCCAAAATGGCACTTTCCGTAAAAACAGGTATCGGCTTGCCCATCTCGTTGGCGGCTTTCACCACGAAACTGTTTATTAATAAAGGTATGTCGTCCAATCTCTCACGCAGCGGCGGAACCCTCATGATGATCATGCTGATGCGATGGTATAAGTCTTCCCTGAAATTACCTTTTGCAATCTCCTCCTGCAGGTTTTTGTTGGTCGCAGCAATGACACGCACATCCACTTTTATCTCCTCCTCGCCGCCCACGCGTGTGATTTTGTTCTCCTGCAACGCTCTCAAAACCTTGGCCTGCGCCGCCAGACTCATGTCACCGATCTCGTCGAGGAACAATGTGCCGTTGTCTGCAAGCTCAAAGTCGCCTTTCTTTTGCTTCACAGCCGAAGTGAAAGCACCTTTTTCATGCCCAAACAACTGACTCTCAATGAGTTCCGATGGTATCGCGGCACAATTCACCTCCACGAAGGGGCCGTTGCATCGTGGACTCATCTCATGAAGCTGACGTGCCACGAGTTCCTTGCCGGTGCCGTTCTCGCCCAGAATCAAGACCCTGGCATTGGTAGGTGCCACACGCCCGATCATATCGTTGAGCTCATTCATCGCAGGAGCCGCACCTATCATTTCATATTGCTTGCTTACGGCGTTTCTCAAAATCTTCGCCTCGTTGTACAAACGGTTCTTGTCCAAAGCGTTACGCAGCGTGATGAGCATCCTGTTCAGGTCGATAGGCTTCTCAATGAAATCGTAAGCGCCTTTTTTTATCGCGTCTACCGCAATGTCAATCGTCCCGTGACCCGATATTATTATAATAGGTGTGTCAGTTATCGTTTTCGCCTTTTCCAGAAATTCTATCCCGTCCATCTGCGGCATCTTGATGTCACAGAATATGGCATCAAACACGTTGTCGTTGAGCATAGGCACTGCCTCGACGGCTGACGCCGCCTCGGCAGTGGTATATCCCTCGTTGCCAAGTATCCCGCACATCGCCCGCCTGATGGCGGGCTCGTCGTCGATAATAAGTACCCGCGCCATCAGAAGTTAGGTTTAAGTTCGTAATGCTTGTAAAAGTCGTCGATGATACGAACAGCCTCGTCAACATCGTCAACCACATGAAAGATACCGAAGTCCTCTTCTTTGATCATCCCGTTTTTGAGGAGCGTGCCACGGAACCATTTTAAGAGCGGATTCCAGAACTCCGAGCCGAACATCACTATCGGGAAGTTGGCAATCTTGTTGGTCTGCATCAGCGTGAGAGCCTCCGACAACTCGTCAAGAGTGCCGAAACCGCCCGGAAAGGCGATGAAACCCTGCGCATAACGCGTAAACATCGTCTTGCGGATGTAGAAATAGTCAAAGTTGATCGATTTGTCCTGGTCGATATAAGGATTCGAGTGTTGCTCGTGAGGTAACATGATGTTTAAGCCCACGCTCTTGCCACCCGCCATGTGCGCGCCCTTGTTGCCCGCCTCCATGATGCCCGGACCACCACCAGTGATCACGCCAAAGCCCTTCTCCACAAGCTTCGCACCCATCTCAACAGCCTTCAGATAATACGGATTGTCTTCCGCAATACGCGCAGAACCGAAAATGGCCACACAAGGTCCGATACGACCCAAAGTCTCATAGCCGTTAACAAATTCCGACATTATCTTAAAAACCGACCACGAATCGTTCGCCTTGATGTCATTCCAAATCCTGTCAATGTAGTTTTTCTTATACTTGTCAAAAAAATCCATTTCTACAAATTTTATTTCTGCAAATATATAAAAAAATGTAATATCGTCATAACCTTATCTCGTTATCTCGAAAAAAAGATTAAAAGAAAAAAAATAAAAATAAAAAAATGTTTTTCAGAATAAAAATTTTTGTATTTTTGCACCCCGAAACGGATTAGCGGATTTAGCTCAGCTGGCAGAGCGGAAGCTTCCCAAGCTTCAGGTCGCGGGTTCGAGCCCCGTAATCCGCTCACACAGCGCAGGAAGCTTAGCTCAGTTGGTTCAGAGCGCCTGCCTTACAAGCAGGAGGTCGCTGGTTCGAACCCAGCAGTTTCCACACAAAAAAATCACTTGATAATCAAGTGATTTTTTTCTTTTCAGTGACCCCGCCGGGACTCGAACCCGGACCGAAGGAACCGGAATCCTTAATTCTATCCATTAGACTACGGGGCCTCCCATTCAGCCTGCAAATTTACAAAAAAAATAATATCATTATATTAATAATGCCTATTAGACCCATAGGACCCATCAGACCTATTTCTTCTCTTTATCTCTAATCATCACATCAATCGCCCCAACCCCAAATCTCGAAATTTCCGCCATCCTGTTCTCAGTGTTCTCATAATGCTTCAGCTCATCGATAATCGCATTCTTCAACACCCCATTGCCCACACCATGAATAAACGTCACCTTCGAATAGTCGTTTTCAATGGCGCTGTCAAGCATTTTCTTGAAATAGTTGATCTGCACCCTGAAAATGTCGTTGCTCGACATCCCAAGGATATTGTCCACCAACTCCCCGATATGCAAGTCCACAATAGCCTCGCCTGGCTGCGTCTGATGCCTGTCAATGGCCGCCTCTTTCTTCACAATGTCTTTGTTGGCCTTCGGCTGCATCACACCGTCTTTCACCAGCTTCGTAAAGTCTGTCTCCGAACCCTTCAACGCCGTCACCGTCGACAAACAAATCATCATAGCCTTCTCGCCCAACAATCCTGACTCCACAAAACTCCCGTCTTTGAAAAACCTGCTGGTTCTCAACGAGAAAGGAGCATGCAGCGGATGATACACAAAATCGATGTCATCCTGACAAAGCACCACCTGCACCACACCCTCACACCAATGCTCGATGTCGTCACGTGCAATAGCCTCAACCACCACCTTCGAAAACGGCGCAATGCTTCCGTAGTCGATATTCGCGTATTTCTCCTCTTCTTTCAGATTAAAACTGTACAAAGCATCCGCCGGTGTGTTGTTCACCACCGCCACATCAATCAATCCAGTCAGCAGCCACTGCTGATCGTGCGGAATAAACGCCAGATATATCCCTTCCTCCTCCGAGTTTCTCGCAAAACGCCTCAACTCGCTCCGTCTCGCCTCATTTTGCGTCTCCTGCTCTATAATCTGTTGATTCTTAATCTCTTTCTGCACGTTGTCGACAATCTGCTGCTGCTTGCTCGGCTGAGTCCTGAAATCCAGAACCAACTCGCTCATCAACACCGGCACATTGAATCCGTCTTCAATCTCCACCTCCGCCATTCTGGTGTCGATAATTTTCTTAATAACTCCTCCGCCCTTGTCATTCAAGAAGTTAACTCTATCTCCAACTTTAAAATTCTCCATTTTTTTCAAAAAATTTATTCCCTGCAAAATTACTAAAAAATCTGTTATCCTGTTATAACCTTATCCCGTCATCTCGAAAAAAGAAAAAGAAAATAAATAATGCCTATTAGACCCATTGGACCTATTCGTCCTATTAATCCCACCAATCCCCAAAAAATTCCTATCTTTGCAAAAATATTTCACTATGTACCCTTGGCTCGATAACCGTCGTTTCAATTCCTACTCCTCCTATATGAAAAAGGAGTTCGGCTCCCGCGTCCAAAAAATCAGTATCGACGCAGGCTTCAGCTGCCCCAACCGCGACGGTACCATCAGCACCGGCGGCTGCACCTTCTGCCGCAACGACGCATTCAACCCATCGTACTGCCACCCCGAAAAAAGCATCCGCCAACAGATTGAAGAAGGCATCGAGTTCCATCGCCGCCGCTACCGCCGCGCCACGTCGTATCTCGCTTATTTTCAAGCATTTACAAACACTCACAAACCAGTAGACGAGTTGGAAAAGCTCTATCGCGAGGCCCTCTCCGTTCCCGACATCATCGGCCTCGTCATCGGCACCCGCCCCGACTGTATCAATAAGGAAATCCTCGAAATGCTTCGTTCTATCATAATGCCTATTGGACCTATTGGACCTATTCGTCCTATTATCATAGAACTCGGTGTCGAATCCCCCTACGACACCACACTCTCCCGCATCAACCGCGGCCACACCTTCGCCACCGCACGCCAAGCCATCGAACTCATCCACTCCTATGGCTTCCCCTGCGGCGCCCACCTCATATTCGGCCTCCCCGGCGAGTCCCGCGACATGATGCTACATACCGCCGACATCATATCCGAACTGCCACTCACATCAGTGAAGTTCCACCAACTCCAGATATTCAAAGATACAACAATGGCCGACGAATATCTCGCCGACCCCTCCGAGTTCCACCTGTTCGACTTAAACGATTACATCGAATTCGTCATCGACTTCATCGAACGCCTCAACCCCAATATCGTTATCGAACGCTTCGCCGGCGAAGTGCCCCCACGCTATCTCGTCTCAAAGCCATGGCTCTCCCTACGCTACGACCAAGTCCTATCCCTCATCGAGCGCCGCCTCCTCGACAGAAACTCCTATCAAGGAAAAAAATTCCTATAGGCCCCATTAGACCTATCAGACCCATTAGACCCATTAGACCCACAAAAAACAAGAGGCGCTTCTCAGCGCCTCTCATTTCTTCTGCTCGTTTATTAATTCTCAATATTACTTCACAACAACTCTTGTAACTGTTGAGTTATTAGCGTTGTCGATGATGTTCAAGAAGTACACACCAGTGCCAAATGCGCTCATGTCAATAGTTGTGGTGTTGACCACATTGACGAGCTGGCCAGCTGCAGTGTAGATAGCGATAGCTGCAATGTTCTCGCCATCAACTGTCACCATACCTGTTGTTGGGTTAGGATAAACGTTGAATGCGCTTGCTGCGTTCTCACCAATTGCATCGAAGTCTGCAACGAGTGTCACAGGGATCTCAACAAATGCAGTTGCCGGATCGCTGGTGTAGATCTTGATGTTGGCTGTGTATGTGCCCTGCTGGATGCCGAATGTGTTCAATGACAGAGTGACATTTTCTGTAGCACCGCCCATGACAGAGCCACCATCTTTGCTCATTCCTGCCCAGGTTCCTGGAATCTTCTGACCCTCGCAGTTCGCAGTAATGAACCAAGCGCCTTGGAAACCGTCGCCTGATGCTGATGGAGCTTGATAGCAGTGGCTGAATGTACTGCCATTGGTGCTGAGCCAGTTACCATCCTGAAGCTCACCATACAAACCATTGTCCATTGAAAGAGGATAATCACCAGCACCCTGCTCCAACTGAACTGTTGCCCAGTAAGCCTGACCTGTCATGTAAACGACCTCATCAAATGTAGCTGTAATCCATGTATTAAGAGCTGATGAATTGACGGCCTTCTCAGCGAGAAGCTCGCCTGGCTGGTTGTTCATGCCCTGACCATAGATACGGAAGATGTAGTTGTTGTCTGTTGACTTGTATTGTCCAATGTAATAGTCAACCGAAACAATCTTCATACCCATTGCTGAACCTGCATAAGCTGCAGCTGGCAAACGGATACCCATCTCACGTGTAACTGCTGCTGATGAACCAATACCATCAACTTCCTCACCACTGTGGTATGCGAGATTTGCTGTCTGTGTACCAGTTTCACCCTGACCGAATTCAATCCAGCCCATCCAGTCACCGATTGAGTTACCATCGTTGGCAATTGTAATGTCAACTGTTGTCATATCATCCTCATTAAGTGTCTCTGACACTGAAGCAGGATTGATTACGAGATGTGGAGCTGAAGCGCCACCGTGTTTCACAACATTAACATTGTCAATGTAGTACTCTGACACTGCTGCACTTGTCGGAGGGAAGAAGTCGATAGCAGCAAGTCTGCGTGTACCCTGTGTACCATCTGTCTTCAAGCTGTACTGCCATGTAACAATTTCTTCATTTTCTACATAGAATGTAGCAAGGTCGTTGTCAAGGTCAATATTATATGACACATTGAACCATTCATCGTATGGGCATGTGAAGTTTGTCTGGTTACCAGCAACCTCGATGTATGTTCCGTCTGTCTTCTTGTAGTTCACCTCAACACCCCACTCGCTGCCTGAACCGGCGAAGATGTGAAGAACGTTGTTGTAAGCGTCTTTTCCGTTAGGAATGTACATGTCGAAGCTGATCTCAAACTGTGATGTCTCTGCATCACCAAGGAGAAGAACCTGGTCGTTGCCATATGTGAAGTGACCAGTCTTTGTTCCCTGTGTTGCAACTTCACCGTCTTCTGCACCACCTGGAGCATTTGACCATGTTGTCCACCAGTCATTGCCAGCAGCAGCAGCCTCAAGAGCGATCTTGTTGCCTACTGTGTAAGCCTCGAAGTCCTCATCAACGATAACCTCATCGTTTGAAACAGCGTCAAATGTAAGGTTGTCAATGTAATACTCCGATACTGCAGCACTTGTCGGTGGGAAGAAATCAGCAGCAGCAAGTTGACGAGTACCTGCATCACCACTTGCCTGAGCGCTGAACTGCCATGACACGATTTCTGTATCATTAATGAAGAATGATGCAAGGTCGTTATCAAGATCTAACTCATAACGCACATTGAACCATGTGTCAAAAGGAAAAGTAAATGTGGTTGTTAAACCTGCAGCTTTAATTGTTGTGCCATACTCTGAGCTGTTGTAAAACACCTCTGTGCACCATTCGCTACCTGATCCTGCAAAAGCATGAAGGACGTTGTTGTAAGCATCCTTGCCTGTCGGAATGTACATGTCGAAAGTTAATGTCCATGCACCTGTTGTCAAATTACCAAATTTGAGTATTTGGTCATTACCATAAGTAAAATGAGCGGCCATCGAACCACCGATTTCACCGAAGACACCGTCTTCTGCTCCACCAGGAGCCTCACTCCATGTAGTCCATGGTTCACCATAAGTCTGAGCAATCTTAGCACCGGCTGTACCGTCGCTAAAATCATAGCTCATCTGTGCGAATGCATTGCCAAATACCAAGGCAACCAACGCGATAAGTAAAGATACTTTTTTCATTTGATTTGATTTTAGTTAAACAATAATATGTCCTAAATAGTTATTTAATTTCAACCTGCAAATATAACAAGTATTTTTTAATTGCGCAATTTTTTTAACATTTTTTTATTTCAAATATGCCAAAACCGAAACCTGTCCAGTGATGTCATCGCCAATTTCCACCTGAATATCCGAGCCAATAGGCAAGAAAAAGTCAACCCTCGAACCGAATTTTATCATGCCGAATTCCTTACCTACCTCAGCCCTGTCACCTTCTTTAATATTACAGACAATCCTCCTCGCCATCACTCCTGCCACCTGCCTGAACAGCACTTCCCTGCCCTGCGCGTCCTTCACCGCAACCGAATTGCGCTCGTTCAGCTCCGACGACTTCGGATTTATCGCAAACAACTTCTTCCCAGGATGATACTTCACATAACTCACCACCCCGTCAATCGGAAACCAGTTCACATGCACGTCGTATGCCGACATAAACACCGACACCTGTATCCTCTTGTCATGAAAATATTCCTTCTCCTCAACCTCCTCAATGGCCACAACCTCACCATCAGCCGACGAAACCACAGCATTATCCTCATGCGTGATCTTACGCTTCGTAGGCACCCTGAAAAACGATATCGACCATCCCAAAATGATTACACCTATTATAATAAGGCATGTCATTATGGTCTTCGTCAACGGCGTGATCTCCCAAACGATGTCAATCAGCATGTACGCCACCGCAATCAGCAACGCCAACGCCGTAAACACCGTCGCTATAACCCCATATCCTTTCTTATGAATATACATAACATTATATTTTATAAAAGCCCATAAGACCCTTTGGCCCCATCAGACCCATTTCTAAAAAATCATCAAATAGCACCACACTCCCGGCACAGCCAGAAACGTAGCGTCAAACCTGTCCAAAATCCCACCATGCCCAGGTATCACATTGCCCGAGTCCTTCACCCCCGCCTGACGCTTCATCATCGACTCGCACAAGTCACCCAAACTGCCGAAAATCACAACAACCATCGCCATACCCATCATCTTCCAGCTATCCATCGCATGTATCCAATAATGATTTACCAAAAATGCTGTCAAAATGGTCATCACCAAACCTCCCATGCTGCCTTCAATGGTTTTTTTCGGCGAAATCCTTTCAAAAAGTTTGTGTTTTCCTATCGCCATGCCCGTCAGATAAGCAAAAATATCATTTATCCAAATCAAGCAAAACAACATGATAATCAAATACTTGCCATCTAATTCAACTGGCGAGTCCCAATAAAAATCCATCATCAAAATACATGGCAAAGCCACAAAAAACATTGCCGTCCAACAACTTACAGCCATTTTCTCAAAAGTATATCTCTTCGAGAACAACGCTATTAATAAAGGTGTAAGCAGCAACACTGTCTGCAAAATGTGTGAATACGGATAAAGCACAACGCTCATCACGAAAAACAACGTCCCCAAAATGACCGTCGCAACAGTCAATCCACGATTGTCTTCCTTCAGCATCAGCTTGCTAACCTCTTGTGAACCAATCATTACCGTCGCAAGCATCACCACAAAGAACGCCCAATAATTCAAAAGTATGCTCCCGATCATCACGATCACAAACAGACTCCCGAACACCGTTCTTTTAGCCAATTCACTCATTCTTTATTAAGTTTTAATTTGCAAATATACAAAAAAAATAATTATTCAAAAAAAACTTTCAACTTTCAACTCTACACTTTTCAACTACTCTAAACTCTACACTCTCAACTTTAAACTTTTTTCGCTTCCTGCCAAAGCTCCTCCATCTCCTCCAAACTCATATCAGCCACGCTCTTTCCCATCTCTTTCGCCTTCTCTTCAATATACGTGAAACGCTTTTTGAACTTGTTGTTGGCATGTTCCAAAGCATCGTCGGCATTCACCTTTATAAATCTCGAATAGTTCACAATCGCAAACAGCAAATCGCCGAACTCCTCGTCCAGCCTCTCCCTGCTACCGCCGTTTTTCACCTCTTCCTGAAGCTCGTTCATCTCCTCCAAAACCTTGTCCCAGCATCCTTCCTTGTCAGGCCAGTCGAAACCAACGCCCGAAGCCTTGTCGGTCATCCTGTATGCCTTCAAAAGCGGCGGCAAACCTGCCGGGACACCACCCAACACGCTCTTGTTGCCCTCTTTCTTGATCTTTATCTTCTCCCAGTTTTCAAGCACCTGCTCCGCCGTCTCCACCTTCACATCGCCATAAATATGCGGATGGCGCACTATCAGCTTGTCGCAAATGCTGTTTATCACATCGGAAATGTCAAACAAGCCCCTCTCTTCCGCAATCCTCGCATAAAAAACAATATGCATGATCAAATCGCCAAGTTCTTTCTTAACATCCTGATAATCAGACGCTAAAATAGCCTCACTCAACTCATACGTCTCCTCTATCGTCAAATGACGCAAACTCTCTATGGTCTGCTTCTTATCCCATGGACAACCCTTTCTCAGGTCTTCCATAATGTTCAAAAGCCTCTGAAAAGCCTCTAATTTCTTATCCATAACAAAAAATTTTTGCAAATATACAAAATTTGTCATTTCAAGCTTGTTGAGAAATCCTTTTTCATAAAGATTTCTCCATTCCGCTCCGCTTCAGTCGAAATGACATGGCGTTAGCGTCATTTCGAGCGAAACGCAGTGTAGTCGAGAAATCTCATAATAAAAGTTTTATATAATATTTTTTATTATTTTTGCATGGTGAGAACTTGTTTTAAAAATAGCAGCTTAATATTACTTTTTTTGCTGATTTTCAATAATTTAGGAAATATTTCAGCAAAAACCAATGATACTATTTTCGTCCCGAACCTCCAAGTCGAAGTTAGGGCAAGCTACGGTTTCATCATCTGCCATCATCCTGAGATGAAAGCCCTAAGCACACACCTCCCGATTTTCGAACTCAGCCTCGACCAAGCCACTTTCGGCCGGAAATTCTGGCAGTCGAAGTCAAATTATCCTACCATCGGCGTGAGTTTCCTTTACACAAATCTAGGCGGACGACCAGAGCTGGGCCAAGCTTTTGCCCTCATTCCGCACATATCGCTCCACTGCCTAAAAAGCCAACACCATCAGCTGAGTTTCCGACTCGGAATAGGAGCCGGCTACGTCACTAAAACATACGACCGAATCAACAATCCTAAAAACACCTTCGTCGGCTCGCACGTCAATGCGGCAATCGACCTGTCTTTAGACTATAACTACATGGTAACCAATAGATTAGGTCTCAAAGCCTTTATCGGATTCACGCATTTTTCCAATGGCTCCAGCCGGGCACCCAACAACGGCATCAACATTGCACACGCTGGCATAGGCGCCAATTATTTCCTAAAACAGCCAAAACAGCGCCTTCCAAAGCAACCGTCTGACAATCAACAGTATAAGAGCTGGAAAAAGGAGAATCTGTCGTTCTATTTCGCTTTTTCATTTTCCAGAAAAGATATCGACGAATACTTGGGCTACGGCAAGTCATGGCTTGTTTATAACTTTCAGTTCAACGCCCTCAAACGCCTCACCGAGATGAGCAAAGTCGGCATCGGCTTCGACCTCGTCTACGACAACACCGACAAAGAGATTTTAGACCATAAAGGCATCGAATACCATGATTTCGAGATACTTAAGCCTGGTATCAACGCAGCCTACGAGATAGCTTTCGGCAACACTTCTTTTATGGTAAACTTCGGCTACCACCTCGCCGGCAAAGACCTATGCGAAGGCCGCGTATATCAGAAACTTAACGCTATGCAGCACCTTGGCAAAGGCGTCTTCGTCACAATAGCACTCACAACACACTATGGCTGGGCTGACTACATAGGTTTAGGAATTGGTTACAGAATACATTGAAAATGACACGTAAACTATTGATTATATCGGCATTATGTCTTCTTGCAGCCTTCACATCATGCAAGAAAGCCCCACTTACCGTCGGTCCAACTGTCTTCCAAGTGCGCGAACTCCCCGACTTCACCGAAGTGCACGTCAACGACTATATCAACCTCTCACTCGTGCGCTCCGATACCTGCTATTTCGAGATCAAAACAGGGAAAAATATCATCGACAACATCACCACCGAGATACGTGACGGTGTCTTAACCATCTGCAACACAACAACTTGCAATTGGATTCATCAGTATAACTATGAATGTGATGCGACCTTGTATTTCAAAGATATCACCAATTTCATCTTCGCCTCTTCAGGCACGCTAGTAACTAAAAACAGCTACACAGGAGAGCTTCCATCAGGCGATTTCTACCGTTTTGAGATACACGACGGCTCCGGTGATATAGACCTTAACATCAACAACTGCAACGACTTACGCGTAATCTACCACCGTGGTACCAGCCGTCTCGACCTCCATGGCTCAAACAACCACAACTTCTCAATATATAAAAGGAGTTACGGCATCATCGACGCAAGAAACTATGATGCCGAGACTGTTTGTGTCACCGCCGAATCGCCCAGCGACTGTTTCATCAGCGCAAGCGGCTACATCGAAGCGGTAATCAACGATCTCGGCAACATATATTATAAAGGTGAGCCCGACAGCATATCTGTCACCTACGGTAAATATGCCCGCGGGCGACTCATACCTTTATATTAATACGCTTTCGCGAATATCACTCTTCTCTTCGAAGGTTTCCCAGAGAACACATCAACGCCGTCCTCATAGTCGTCGTCCAGCGGGATGCAACGCAATGTGGCCTTTGTCTCCTCCTTGATGGCGAGCTCGGTCTCGGTGGTGCCATCCCAGTGTGCGTAGGCAAATCCGCCGTTTTCAATCACCTGCTTAAACTCGTCCCATGTGTCGACACGGTGTGTGTTGGCCTTGCGATATTCAAGAGCTCTGTTGAACAGGCTGTCCTGAATCTCATCGAGCAAACCGAGGATGTGGTCTTCCATCTCAGCCTCTGAAATCGACTGTTTTGTCAAGGTGTCGCGGCGAGCGATCTCCACTGTCTGATTCTCCACGTCGCGTGGTCCTGCTGCCAGACGTACCGGCACGCCTTTCATCTCCCATTCAGCGAACTTGAAGCCCGGCTTCTGTGTGTCGCGGTCATCAAATTTCACTCTAAGTCCTTTAGCCTCAAGACGTTGCTTCATCTTTGAGCAATAGTCCAAAACAGCCTGCTGCTGGTCGTCGGTCTTGTAGATAGGCACGATAACAACCTCGATTGGAGCCACTTTTGGAGGCAAAACGAGTCCATTGTCATCTGAATGAGCCATGATTAAAGCACCCATCAAACGGGTCGAAACACCCCATGATGTTGCCCAAACGTACTCGAGTTTATTCTCTTTATTCAAATATTTCACGTCAAACGCTTTCGCGAAATTCTGACCGAGGAAATGTGACGTTCCAGCCTGCAAAGCCTTGCCGTCCTGCATCATGGCCTCGATGCAGAATGTCTCGACAGCACCAGCAAAACGCTCGTTGGCGCTCTTGATACCGCGGATGACCGGCACCGCCATGTATTTCTCAGCGAAATCAGCGTAAACTGTCAGCATTTTTTCAGCTTCAGCCATAGCTTCCTCACGTGTGGCGTGTGCGGTATGACCTTCCTGCCATAGGAACTCCGCTGTACGCAAGAACAGACGTGTACGCATCTCCCAACGCACCACGTTAGCCCACTGATTGCACAAAATCGGGAGGTCACGATAACTCTTGATCCAGTTTCTATAGGTATCCCAAATGATGGTCTCTGAAGTCGGACGAACTATCAACTCTTCCTCAAGCTTTGCCTCAGGATCGACGACAACGCCAGGCCCGTCTGGGTTTTTCATCAATCTATAATGTGTCACGACAGCACATTCCTTAGCGAAACCCTCAACGTGGCTCGCCTCCTTGCTGAAGAAACTCTTCGGGATGAAAAGCGGGAAATATGCATTTGTGTGACCCGTGTCCTTGAACATCTTGTCGAGAGCATCATGCATGAACTCCCAAATAGCATATCCGTAAGGCTTAATCACCATACAACCTCTCACTGCGGAACTCTCCGCCAACTCGGCTTTATTCACGATATCATTATACCATTGTGAATAATTTTCTTGACGTGTTGTAATTTCTTTTGCCATTTTAAAAAGTTTGGTACGATTTTTGTTAGTATTTCAGTGTGCAAAATTACAAAAATTTTTGCAATGTGTAAATAAAAAGTGAATTATTATGAGACGGAACATCATTTTCATCACAGCCGCAGCATTTATGCTAACCGCTTGTGCATCAAGCAGTAACGTCATCAATGACGATGCATATTATTCACCTTACGACAATAATTCGAGTTACGACAACACCCTCGTAACCTCAAATTACGGCAATTTCGACGCCAGCACAGTGAAGGCCGAAAAGCGTAACAATGACGTCGAGACGACCACAATTTATCAAGATTACTCCTCCGACGACGTCGTCGAACAGGCTATCGACACCGTTTATGTGGTCGAAGAATACTCCTCAGAGCCTAACGTGACCATATCACTCGGCTTCGGAGTCGGATTCGGCTACTGGGACCCGTTCTGGGATCCGTTCTGGTATCCGGCATACAGGCCTTACTGGGGCTACGACCCGTTCTATTGGGGCTACACTCCTTATTATTGGGGCTATTATCCGTATTATAACCCTTATTACAACCCATATTACTATCCGTATTTCCCTCCAGTATATCCTGGACATTACACATATTACAACCACAGCCATCACGGGACACATCACGGCAATGGCATTGGCACCTATAACTATAATAACAGCAACCGTCGTGCCCATAACAACGAAGGCGGCGGCAACAGCAATGTTTCCAACAGAAGAAGAAACGACGAGCACCATAACAATGAGGCAGTGAAAGCCAACGACAACAGCCGTCGTTCGTCAGCCTCAAGACCGAGCTCTAACAACAGCTCGACAAGAAGGTCAAGCCAGTCAGCCAACAGACCAAATGAGTCAGCAACAAGACCGGCACAGTCTTCAACAAGACCAAGCCAGTCAACGGCGAGGCCGTCGTCGCAGAGCAAGAACTACACTCCGGCCAACAGCAACCGTCAGCAACGCTCGAGCTCGGAGTATGTGAGACCACAGCGTCAGAACACTACCACTCCGCGTAACAACAGCAGCAGCACTCCACGCACCACGACCTCATCACCACGCAGCAACAGCGGCAGCTTCAACTCAGGCTCGCGCGGCGGCAGCGTCGGAGGTGGCGTCCGCTCAGGCGGAGGTGGTGGCGGTGGCATCCGTTCCGGCGGAGGCGGCAGAAGATAACATTCCCTCGTCATTTCGACCGACCACAGGGAGTGGAGACCTGAGCGAAGCGAAAGCATTCGCCATAGGCGAATAAATCACCGCCATCTGAAAATTTCCGAAGCATTCAAATGCCGGTGATTCCTCGACACCGCTCGGAAAGACGAAAAAAAATGACAGATTTTAAAATAAGATAAATATGAAAAAGCTATTTTTGATAATCACAATATTAGCGCCAATGTTTATGATGGCGCAAACCGACAGCGACATGTTCGACTTCTCATCAATATATTACCAGGGGACAGCAAAAAGCGCCGCTATGGGCAACGCCATGGGCGCCGTCGGCTCCGACTTCTCAGCGATAGCCTTCAACCCGGCCGGACTCGGAATGTTTCGTAAGTCATCATTCGTGTTCACGCCCGAGTTCTACGCAATCTCAACAGAATCCGACTACAAAGATGGCAACGGCTCCGACAGGGCGTTCCGACTCCCGATGAACAACATAGGCCTCTCCTGGACACAGGATTTCAACAACAGCTCACTCAAATCAGTGAGTTTCGCATTGGGCATCAACAAGTTGAACAACTACTGGTTCAACTCATACGTCAATGGTGACAACCCCAACACCTCGCTCATCGACGCATATATCGAAGAGTTATATCTAAACGGGATCTACGACGACTATGCCCTTGAAGACTACTCCCCTAACGGCATATTCCCGCTGTGGGAGACCTATCTTCTTGATTTCTATAGTGATGGCAGCATCGGCAGCGACGTGCCGCAAGGCGGCCTGAACCAGCAGTTCGGCATAAGCAAACGCGGCACATCACGTGAATTCAACTTCGCGGCAGGATTCAACATCAACGAAAAACTGTTCCTCGGCGCATCGGTCAACATACCA